>OCVV011361750.1_pt1 | contig 207788 bp, 184 predicted proteins | sample 1539721 | NCBI WGS metagenome assembly OCVV01 (sample SAMN02144230, study PRJEB22623) | gut metagenome | biome: sheep rumen | host: Ovis aries | place: New Zealand | reverse complement strand
TCGGCGGGCGCGGGCGTCTCCGCCTGTTCGGGGCTTTGCTTGCTCTTTTTTCGCTTTTTTTCTTTCGCGGGCTTTTCTTTTTCTGCCTGCTCCGCTTCTTGAACCTCAACGTCAAAGTCAACTTTCTTCGCCTTTTTAGCAAAGCAAAGGCCGCCGGCAAAAAGGGCCAGCAAGGCAAGCGCCGCAATTCTCTTTTTCATTTTTGCCCTCCGTTTTGGTCAAGGAGCGCCTGGGCTTCGGCTGCGGAGCGCTTTAGCTTTTCCAAGGCGCTTTCAAATGCTTGGTCGGACGGCGAAGCTGAAGCCGCGCTTTCGATTGAAACAGGCGTCGCGGCCTCGTCGCTAAGGACAGTTTCCACCGCTCCTTCAAAAGCCTTCTCCGCGGCGGCGCTTTCCTCCGCCCTCGCGGGAACGGCCGCGCCCAAAGCGCTTTCAAGCTCGTAGCGGCGCAAGGCCTTTTCGTAGTTCTCTTTTGAAGAAAGGTAGCTTTCGCCGGTTTGCTGCAAAAGGTACAAAAGCTTTTCCTCGCGCAGGCGCTGGTTTATCGCGTCAAGTCGGTACTTGGCGTCAACGGCCTTTGGGTCCTTGGGAAACTCGTCGACGACGCGCTCGTAAAGGGGCCGGGCCTGCTCAAAGTTGTAGCCGGCATAAAAGCATTCGGCGATCAAGAAAAGCGCGGCCGCGTACATTTCGTCATTCGGATTCTGGTGGCAAAAATCGCTCAAGACCAAAACCGCCTTGTCAAACTCGCCAAGGAAATAGAGGCTTCTTCCCTGCTGATACTTAATCAAGGAAGCGTATCGCGAATCGGAATACGACTTTAAAAAATACGCGGTGTCAGACAAAGCGGCCTTGTAGCCCTTTGACTGCATCTCGGCCATGACAAGCATGTAAAGGGCCGAATCGCTTTCGTTTTGCGGATCGCTCAATGCCTTTCTAAAAAGCATGACCGCGCTTTGCCAGTCGGATTGGGCGTAGGCGTTGTAAGCCGCTCCCAAAAGGGAATTCCTTCCGTCGTCCGCCTCCCGGGAGTTGACCCGCGCGGCCCCGTAATCAAGGGCAAAAAGAGGAAGGGAAAGCGCGACCGCTCCGGCCAGAACAAGTGCCAAAACGCTTTTTACACAATTCTTCACTTTTAATTTCTCCAAGCAAGAGAGCCGTTAAAGAAGGCCGAGCCAGAAACCGCGATGTCGATTCCGCTTTGCAAAACGGAGTCAAGGGTTTTGGCGTTCACGCCGCCGTCAACGGAAATTTTATAGTTCAAGCCAAGTTGGCCTCTCAGCGCGGCCAATTCCCTAACTTTGTCCAAACATTCGGGAATAAGCTTTTGCCCGCCAAAGCCCGGCTCGACAGTCATTATCAATATAATATCGGCAAATTCCAGCAAATTCTTCAATGAGTTGGCGCTAGTTCCCGGCTTTACGCTTATGCCGGCCTTTTTGCCCAAGGAACGGATTTTCTTCAATAGCTGGACGGAATCCGCTCCGCCCTTTTTAGCCTGCTCTTCGGCGGCCTCGTAGTGAAAGGTAATCCAGTCCGCTCCGGCCAGGGCGAATGAATCGATTTGATTTTCAGGATTTTGAACCATCAAGTGGACGTCAAAGGGAAGCTTTGTGAGCGGCCGCAGCGAGCGGACCACAACCTGGCCAAAGGAAACTTCGGGGACAAAGCTTCCGTCCATAACGTCAATGTGGACGACGTCTCCCCCGCCCGCCTCTATTTTTTGAACGGCCTCCGCCAAGCGGCCAAAATCCGCGGCCAGCAAGGACGGCGCCAAAAGTCGTTTATTCATTACCGCTAATTATAACATTCTTTCATATTAAAGGGCAAGCGGAATCCAATGGAAAAAACACGGGTGAATGGCGTTGCGGCTCCCAGTCGCAAACGAATCGCAAAAAAAACAAAACGCTACGTCGGGCAAGCCCTCCGTTTTGCTATGGGAATTTTATTCAACTGCGCTCTCACGAGCGCTGGCAATCCCAGTCGCCGCTTGCGCGGCGGCGCAAACAGAGAGTTTTTGCCAGACTCTTTGCTCCTTCGCGCGTTTTGTCTTCTTCCATATGCGTTACCGCCAGCCCGCCCCTTTCACCCGTGTCTTATCGATTGAAATTTACTACCCTTGAATAACTGTTAATAAAAAGCGGGCATAGAGGGGGCGGGAAACTAAGTCGCGAAGCGGATGAGCGTCTCGTGAAAACACTCAATATGCGCCTGCCGCGCTAGCGGCAAACGTAGAAAGTTACATGGCGCATATTGCGTGTAGCGACGATATCGAGCGGTTTCGCGGGACGCGCAGACGCTGGGAGACATTATTAACCCGCCCCATTTGGGCCCGCGTTTTTGGTTTACAGGTTTCTACCGTAGATTTTGCTCAAAAATACAAGCTCTTTGGCGCGCGATTCGGTAAGCTCCGAAAGGTCAAATCTCCAAGTCCAGTTGCTTCCGACGGTGGAAGGCGCGTTCATGCGGCCCTCGTCGCCCACTCCAAGGATGTCCTGCATCGGAATGACGGCGGTTTCGGCGGCGCTGGCGATGGCGCAGCGGACAAGGGCCTTCCTAAGCTCTCCGCTGGAGGCAAGGCGCTTGGCCTCGTCGATCGGCATCTCGCGGCCGTAGGCGTATTCGGCGGTAATCTTGACCGCGTCCTCGCTTGCCGTGTCCAGCCAGCCCTGCATCGTCTGGTTGTCGTGCGTTCCGGTGTAGACGACGCAATTTTGCGGATACATGTGCGGAAGGAAGGCGTTGACCATTCCGTCCTTTCCGGCCTCGCCCGGGTCAAAGGCGAATTGAAGCACTTTCATGCCCGGAAAGCCGCAGCCGTCGCGAAGCGCGCGCACGCCCTCGGTTATAAGGCCAAGGTCTTCGGCGATGATCGGAATGTCGCCCAGTTCCTTTTTTATCGCGTCAAAGAGGGCGCGGCCGGGGCCGGGAATCCATTTTCCGTTGACGGCGGTTTCCTCCCCAAAGGGAACCGACCAATAGGCCTCAAAGCCCCTAAAGTGGTCGATGCGGATAACGTCAACCAATTCAAGGCAGCGGCGGATTCTGGCCACCCACCAATAGTAGTTTGTCTTGGCCATCGCGTCCCAGTCGTAGAGCGGGTTTCCCCACAGCTGGCCGGTCGCGCTAAAGTAGTCCGGCGGAACTCCGGCTACGGCCTTGGGCGTTCCGTCCGCCTCAAGCTGAAAAAGGCTTTGGCTTCCCCAAACGTCGGCCGAGTCGGGCGCGACAAAAATCGGAATGTCGCCGATGATTTTTATTCCCTTTTCGTTGGCGTATTTTTTTAGCGCGCCCCACTGCTCGGCAAAAAAGAACTGGATTGTCTTTATAGATTCGACTTCTTGGACATGCTCCGCGTTCCACTTGGAAACGGCGGACGGCTCGCAGGAACGCAAGTCGGCCGGCCAGTACTTGAACCAAATGCCGCTTGTCTTTTCGTCGGCGGCCTTTTTGTCGTAGACCGCCTTTATCGACATGAAGTTTGCGTAGTTGTCAAGCCAGGCCGAATTGTCGTTTTTAAAGGCCTCGTATTTCACTCGGTCGGCGGCGGAACAATTTTTTTGAAAAAAGTCGGCCGCCGCGGCCAGGACGGGCTTTTTCCAGTAAACGACGGAACCGTAGTCAACGCGGCCTGAATCCTTTATCCATTCCGGCGGAACGATCGAGGCGGCGTCGGCCCAGCCGCGCTTTGCCAAGTCGTCAAGGTCAACCAAAAGCGGGTTTCCGGCAAAAGTCGAAAAGGAGGCGTAAGGCGAGTCTCCGTAGCCGGTGGGCCCCAAAGGAAGGATTTGCCACAAGGTCTGGCCCGCCGCCGCCAGCCAGTCAACGAATTTATAAGAGGGGGTTCCCAACGTTCCGATTCCCGCCGAGCCTGAAAAGCTTGTGGGATGGACCAAAATGCCGCTTCTTCTGTTTGTTTTCATGGTAGAGGATTATAGCGCGGAGGCGTTTTTTTGTAAAGAAAAAAACGGCGGATTTTGCCATTTTTTTAACGATTTTCGCCATATTCCGCAAAAAATCGTGCAAAATTCCGCAAATTATATAATAATATTCATTCTCATAATTAAGAATTAAGAATTAAGAATTAAGAATTAAGAATTATGAATTATGAATTGTCTTGCAATTATGCGCGATTTTCACTATATTAATGCTATTATGGCCAAAAATTTACTCGAAATACAAAATATAAGGGTCGGCATAGGCGAAAAAACCGTGCTCGACGGACTGGACTTGCAAATCGGCGAGGGAGAGACCCACGTTTTGATGGGGCCCAACGGCGCCGGAAAGTCCACGCTGGGCAACGTCATTATGGGAAACCCTGTCTACGCCTTGCAGGGCGGAAAGATTCTCTTTGACGGCCAGGACGTGACCGACTGGAGCGCCGACAAGCGCGCCAAGGCCGGCCTTTTCATGTCATTCCAGGCGCCGCTAGAGGTTCCCGGAATCAGTCTGGAAACATTCATCAGAAGCGCGCTCCAGCAAAAGACCGGCGAGCGGGTGAAGCTTTTCGCCTTTCAAAAAGAGCTCAAGGCCGCGATGGCGCTTTTGAACATGAACGAGTCCTACGCGGGCCGGGACCTCAACGTGGGCTTTTCGGGCGGCGAGCGAAAAAAGAGCGAAATATTGCAGCTTTTGATGCTAAAGCCAAAGCTCGCGATTTTGGACGAGACCGACTCAGGCCTTGACGTGGACGCCGTTCGCACCGTAAGCAAGGGAATCGAGGAATTCCAAAAGACGCAAAACGGCTCGCTTTTAATCATCACCCACTCCACAAAAATTTTGGAAAGCTTGACCGTGGACAAGGCGCACATTTTGGCCAAGGGAAAAATCCTAAAGACCGGCGGCGCCGAGCTCGTCGCGGACATAAACCAAAACGGCTTTGACAAATATTTGGCAGAATGATTTATGGCTGAAGAAAAAACCCAAGTAAACGACATAAACCGCTCCCTCTACGACTTTCGCTACGAAGAAAGCGACAAGGACTTTTACAGAATGGAGTCGGGCCTGTCGGAAGACATCATAAAGAAAATCTCGGAAGAAAAGGACGACCCCCAGTGGATGCGCGAGTTCCGATTGAAGTCCCTTAAGATTTACAACCAGATGAAGGAGCCCGAATGGGGCCCCGACATCGCGGGCTTGGACATCGCGAACATTTCGTCATACGTTCGCCCCAAGACAAAAATGAGCGGAAAGTGGGAGGACGTTCCCGACGACATAAAGAACACTTTTGAAAAGCTTGGAATCCCCGAAGCCGAGCGCGCCTCTCTTGCCGGAGTCGGAGCGCAATACGACAGCGAGCTTGTCTACCACAACGTTCAGTCGGAAGTTGCCAAGCAGGGTGTGGTATACCTTGGCTTTGAGGAAGCGCTGAAGAGCGCCGAATGGGGCCCGATGGTCCAAGAATACTTTATGACGCTCGTAAAGCCAAACGACCACAAGTTCGCGGCGCTTCACGGGGCGGCTTGGTCGGGCGGAAGCTTTGTCTACGTTCCCAAGGGAACGAAGCTTTCATTCCCCTTGCAGTCTTACTTTAGGTTGAACGCAAAGGGCGCGGGCCAGTTTGAGCACACGCTTATAATCGTTGACGAGGGCGCGGACTTGCACTTTATCGAAGGATGCTCGGCGCCAAAATACAACGTGGCCAACTTGCACGCAGGCTGCGTCGAGCTTTTTGTAAAGAAGGGCGCGCACTTGCGCTACTCGACTATAGAAAACTGGTCCAAGAATATGTACAACCTGAACACCAAGCGCGCCCGCGTCGAGGAAGGCGCGACGATCGAATGGGTTTCAGGCTCATTTGGAAGCCACATCTCATACTTGTACCCGGAAAGCGACCTTGTGGGAAACAAGGCCCGCGCCGAATTCACAGGCGTGACATTCGCGGGCGAAGGGCAGAACCTTGACACGGGAGCCAAGATGCTCCACCTGGCGCCCAACACTTCAAGCGTAATAAACACAAAGAGCATTTCTAAAAGCGGCGGAATCTCAACATACCGGAGCGCGGTCTACATCGGAAAGATGGCGGAAGGCAGCAAGGCAAGCGTCTCCTGCCAAAGCCTCATGCTTGACTCAAAGAGCCGCAGCGACACGATTCCCGCGATGACGGTTTTGACCGACAAGGCCGACGTGGGTCACGAAGCAAAGATTGGCCGCATTTCAAGCGACGCGATTTTTTACTTGATGAGCCGCGGAGTTCCAGAGGAAGAAGCCAGGGCCATGATAGTCTCGGGCTTCGCAAGCCCTGTGTCAAAGGAGCTTCCGCTTGAATACGCGGTTGAGATGAACAATTTGATCCGCCTAGAAATGAAGGGGACGCTATGAAAGAGATGACTTTAAATCCCCTGCCCGCCCTTACATGGAACTGGCTTAGAATGAACAAGGCCTCTTTTTTGGAGGAGGCGGAATACGCAATCAAACCGACGGCGCTAGAGACAAGCGCGCTGCCGGAAGGAGCGGCGTTCACAAGCGGAAAAGATTTGAAAGCCCAAGAAGCGGCCGCGCCAAAAAGCCCGGCGCAAATCGAAGGCGCTCTTGGAAAAGACTTTGACGCGCTCCTTGACCAAAACTCATCGAAAGCCCAAGAAGCGGCCGCGCTCCTTGAATTGAAGGACGGCTTTAATTCCGCTTCTCCGCTCTTTGTCCGCGCGAACCTAAAAGACGGCGCGGCCTCATTCAAGCGCCTTTTTGTAAAGGCCGGCGACAACGTCCAGGCCACAGTCATAATCGAATGGACAAGCGAAAAAAGCGCGAAGGGCCTCAACGCCTTCCAGACAAAAATACAAGCGGGCAGCAACTCGCGCCTTAAGGTCGCGACGGTCCAGCTTTTGGGAAGCGGCTTTGTCCACCTTAACGACATCGGATGCGAAGCCGGAGAGAATTCTTCGATAGAAATCGCGCAGCTTGAATTGGGCGCGGACAAGATTTACCAAGGAATAAAATCCGCCCTTGCAAGCGCGCGCTCATGCTTTGTCCACAACGCGGCCTACTGCCTGGACGGCCAGCGCGAGCTAGACATGAACTTTATCGCCGAGCAAACTGGCCGCGAGACAAAAAGCCTTATGAACGTTTACGGCACCCTAAAGGACGAAGCCAAAAAAACTTACCGCGGAACGATCGACTTTAAAAGGGGTTGTACAGGTTCGATTGGAAATGAAACGGAAGACGTCCTACTACTTTCCCAAGACGTGGTCAACAAGTCGATTCCGCTTATTTTGTGCGACGAAGAGGACGTGCAGGGCGAGCACGGAGCGACGATAGGCCGCTTGGACGAGGACCTTTTGTTCTACATGAAAACGCGCGGACTTCCGCTTGAGGAGGCGCAAAAAATGATGGCCCGCTCAAAAATCGCTAGAGTGGCCGCGTTGATAGGCGACGACGCGGAGGCTCAAAAAGCCCTGGACTTTTTTGACGCAGGCTTGGAAACAAGCGCGGACGGAGGCCAAAAATAATGCGCGACTACAAAAAGGACTTTCCGATTTTTTCAGACAAAAAAAACGACGGCCTAATTTACTTTGACAACGCGGCCACGGCGCAAAAGCCCCGCGCCGTTTTGGAAGCCGTCCAAAAATTTTACGAGGCCGACAACGCAAACCCCTTGCGCGGCCTTTACAACCTTAGCGTCCGCGCGACCGAGGCCTACCAAAAATCGCGCGCGACAATCGCGCGCTTTGTCGGAGCGGCCCAGGCGGAAGAAATCGTCTTTACGCGCAACGCAAGCGAATCCCTCAACCTTGTCGCCTACTCCTACGCGCTTTCCGCGCTCAAAGCCGGAGACGAAATCGCCGTCAGCGTGATGGAGCACCACTCAAACATTTTGCCCTGGCAAATGGCCGCGCAAAAAACGGGAGCCAAGCTTGTATGGCTTGAATGCGACAAAGCGACAGGCGAGATTCCCCAAGAGGAATACAATAAGATCACCGAAAAAACAAAAATCGTCGCAATGACCCACGTGTCGAACGTTTTGGGAACGACAAACCCGATAAAAAAAATCGCGGCCCTCGCCCACCAAAAAGGGGCTGTCATCGTGGCCGACGGAGCGCAGGCGCTGCCCCACATTCCGGTCAATGTCCAAGACTTGGACGTTGACTTTTACGCCTTTAGCGGCCACAAGTTTTGCGGGCCGACAGGAATCGGCGGCCTTTACGCAAAGCGCGAGCTCTTGGAAAAAATGCCGCCCTTTTTGCGCGGCGGCGAGATGATAGAATACGTCACGCGCGAAGGAGCCACATGGGCGCCAGTTCCAGAAAAATTTGAGGCGGGCACGGTCAACGTCGGAGGCGCGGTCGGAATGGCCGCCGCCGCCGAATACCTTATGGAAATCGGCATGGAAAAGATAGCGGCCCACGACAACGAGCTGGCCGCGCTTTTGGTTCAAAAGATGGGCGCGATTCCACACGTGAACATTGTCGGAAGCAAAGACGGCGCCAAAAGATGCGGCATCGTCACCTTTACGATTGACGGCGTCCATCCGCACGACATCTCCAGCATTTTGGACACCGAAAAAATCGCCATCCGCGCGGGCCACCACTGCGCGCAGCCGCTTGGCCAATACCTTGACCTTCCGGCCACCGCGCGAGCCAGCCTTTACTTTTACAACAGCGCCCAAGAAGTGGACCGCTTTTGCGCCGCGCTCGCCCGCGTCCGAGAATGGGCAGGCTTTAAGGACTAAAAGCGGCGGCAACCACTAGGAGGCAACATGGACACAAAGGAACTATACCGCGAAATACTAAACGAACACAACTTGAATCCGCTGCACAAAAAACCGCTGTCCGGCGCGACTTGCGTCCTTGACGGCGTGAACCCCAGCTGCGGCGACAAAATCACGCTCAACCTAAAAGTCCAAGACGGAAAAATCGCCGACGCCTCATACACCGGAAGCGGCTGCGCGATAAGCCAAGCCTCCTGCGACATGATGATAGACCTTATCCTTGGAAAAAGCGAGGACGAGGCCAAGCGCCTTTGCGACGTCTTTATGCGCATGATAACAGGAACGGTCACCGACGAGGAGCTTGAATCCTTGGACGAGGCCGCCGCCTTGCAGGACATCGCCAAGATGCCCGCCCGCGTAAAGTGCGCGGAACTCGGCTGGCGGACGATGAAAGAGGCGCTTGACCCCAAGGCCTAGTTTTTCCGCCTCCACCAGCCGCCGTCCTCAAAAACCGCGCTTTCCACAAGAACGCTTTCAATCTCCAAGCCGTCGGCCTCCAACTCGCTGTCAACGCCGTCCAGCGGAATGAAAACCGTCCGCTCCTCGCCAGCGTCAAGGCCGTCCTCCAAAGTCCAAGAGGATTCGTAAAACGCCAAGCCCAACGCATCTCCTCCGTCGCCGCCTTCTTCCTTTTCCGCGACGCTTGCCCTAAACGAGACGCTTTTTACAGGGCGGCCGCATAGGTTGACCGCAGTAAATTCCACGCCCAAGCCTTGGCCGCCGCCATCCTGTCCATCCGGCGGCCTTTCGCAAATCCGCTGGTCAAAGACAAGCACAGGCGCGGCCGCCCTTTTTAGGGCTTGGCAAGAGCAAAGGGCAAAAAGCGACAAGGCCGCCGCCAAGAAAACGGCGCTTCTTGGGCTTGCCAACGTTTCGCGCGGCTTTATGGTCTTGCCAACAGTTGCCGCAGGCCGCGCCTTTTGGTCTTTGAATGCCTTAAGGTCGCGCCGCGTCAGTTTTTGTCCTCCCCGCCGCGTCCGGCGTCGCTTATAAGGCTTCCGGACTTTTTGGGCGGCCAGGAAAAATCCGGCGCCGCAAGGGGCCTTCCTCTTCGGGCCAAAAGGGACTTTGGCCTCCGCTCCATCTTGACGATTGAATAAATCTTAAAGGACTCCGTGGAATCCTCCGTTCCAAAAACAATTCTTTTTTCCATAACTTTTTTACGCTCCGTTGCTTTAAAGATATAGGAGTTTGTTAAAATTTTGGCTTATTTTTGAAAAATATTGCAAAAAAAAGCGTTTTTTGGTATAATTTTTTGATTTTTTTTAGTTGGAGAGCTCTGATGATCACTTACTGGCAGCAAGAAGGCGGAAAGCTGGTTGACACAGAAAAAGAAAACCTCATCAGCTCCAAGCGCGTATGGGTCGACGCCCGCAACGTCACGCGCGAAGACATAAACATTCTTGAAAAAGAATTTAAAATCGAGCAAGAGCACATAATAGACATCCTTGACCCCGACGAGCTTTCGCGCATCGAGGACGCGGAAACCTACATCCTTACAATCACAAGGCTTCCGATTTTCGTTCCCACGGCGGAAGTGTCGTACTTTTCGATTCCGCTCGGCGTAATCTTGATGAAAAACTACATCATCACGATTTGCTGGACCGACTGCGAAGTGCTAAAGGACTTTTCCGCGGGCCGCGTAAAGAACATAAACCTAAACGACTTTCCGGCCTTTTTGATCCAGATTCTCAGCCGCGCCGACATAACATACTTGCGATACCTTAAGGAAATCAACCGCCGCGCCTCGGGCATCCAAGGAGAATTGCAGTACGCCGTTGAGAACAAGGAAATTCTTCAGCTCTTGAACTTGGAAAAATCGACGGTCTACTTCACGACTTCCATCAAGTCAAACCAACTGCTTTTGGAAAAGCTGCGCAAGACCCGCCTTTTAAAATTCGACGAGGACGACTTGGACTGGCTTGACGACGTTGAAGTCGACAACCGGCAGGCCTTGGAAATGGCGGACACGTATTCCAACACATTCAGCCGCATGAGCGACACCTTTGGCTCGATCATCTCAAACAACATGAACGGAGTGATGAAAAAGCTTACCATCGTCACAGTCGCGATCAGCGTTCCGACCTTCATCACAAGCTTTTGGGGAATGAACGTGGAGCTGCCCTTCGCGCGCTACGGCTTGTTCGGCTGCGCGATAATCACGATGCTCTGCCTGTTCGCGGTAATGGTGACGCTCTTGCGCCTTTCGCTTATGGACAGAACAAAGTCTTCCGCCAACAGAGAAAAGAAAAAGAAAAACCGCGCCAAGCGCGCCGAAATCAGGCGCCTTAAAAAGACCTTGGAAGCGCAAGAGCTTAACTTGGAGGCAATGAAATGAAAAGAATTTTTGCGGCGGCCTGCGCGCTCATTCTTTGCGCGCCGCTTTTTGCCCGCTCTATAAGAAAATCCCCAAAGGCCGGCTCGGGCTTCAACGACATAAACATGGTCGCCTTTAAGGCCGCCGCGCCCGAAGCCGAATACGACGTTTACACAATCGGCGAGAACACGCAAAGCTACACGGCGGAGCGCTTTGTCCAGCCCTTTAGGATGAACGCCTACGAAACCACCTACAACTTGTGGTACGTCGGCCGCATCTACGCCGAGCAAAACGGATACACGTTCGCCAATCCCGGTCAGGAAGGCTCCTCCGGAAAGCGCGGCGCCGCGCCCACCGCGATTGGAAGCTACCAGCCGGTTACGATGATCAATTGGTACGACGCGGCCGTTTGGTGCAACGCCCTTAGCGAAATGAGCGGAAAAAAGCCTTGCTACACTCTTAACGGAAAAGTGTTGAAGGACTCCACAGACAGCGCCGCGCTGGACAAGTGCTCCTGCGACTGGTCGGCCGACGGATACCGCCTTCCCACCGAAACAGAATGGGAATACGCCGCGCGAAAGACCGCGAAGGGCTTTCAAAACGGCGCGCTCGCCTCGGGACAAACCGACGACAGCGTGACAGAAAGCGACGTGGCATGGTTTGACTCCAACGCAAGCGAAACCCGCGTCGTCGGAACCGCCGGAACGGTCTTCACAAAGGACGAGCAGCCCGCGCCCGGAAGCGGAAGGGCAAACGCGTCGGGCCTTTACGACATGAGCGGAAACGTCCTTGAATTTTGCTGGGACTGGCTTGCCGACTACAAGGAAACCGAAGGCGTCGAGCGCGCCGCCGGCCCCGACTTTGGAAAAGAGCGCGTTTGCCGCGGCGGCTCTTGGTCGCCCTACACCGGCTTCATCTACTGCGGCGACCGCTACGGCTACGACCCCAACGAATGCTACAACTTTTTAGGCTTTAGGCTCTGCCAAAGCGGAGCCAGCGAATAAGGCCGCGCGAAAAAACTTGCTTTTTAGCGGAAAGTGGTTTACAATAGGATAATATGTCTGTCTCTATCGAATTTCAAATCGCCGGCCTAATTTATATAGTCATCCTCACGTTCGCCTTTTTTAAAAAGGTAAAGTGGGACTCGCTTCCAAACAGGCTCTACAAGCTTTTGCTTTTAATAACCTTTTTGGTCTTGGCGTTTGACATAGCCAGCGTCATTTCAATAAACCACCGCGACGAATATCCGCTTTTAAACGACATTCTTTCAAAGGGCTACTTGATAGCCATGCTTTTATACATTTATGCGATCGACTCCTACGCGGTGGCCACGACAATGAACAAAGGCATTCCAGTGTACAGGCGTAAAATCAAGGAAGGCGTCATCATTTTCTTGGGCGTCGTCGTCCTTGTGATCATAGGCTTGATTTGCGCCAACACGCTCTACTACTCCGGCTACGGCAGGCAGATTTTTTCGTACGGCCTTCCGTCGGACTTGATTTACGTATTCTCGACTTTTTCGGTGGCATTCGTTCTCTTTGTAATGATGCTCAACTTTAAGCACGTTCCGCTTTCAAAATTGCTTTCGATTCTTTCGTTCTGCTTTATGGAAGGAACGATCGCCTTTGTGCAAATGTTCAACAGGGAACTGCTTTTGGTAAGCTTTGGCTGCGCGGTCACCCTTTTCATAATGTACTTTACGGTTGAAAATCCAGACGCGCAAACCATAAGCCGCCTTTCGCACGCCAACAAACGAGCCAGGGAACTGCTTAAATTTTACTCGACTTCAACGCTCAGCAGAAAAAGCATGGACAGCCTGGAAAAGACCAACAGCTTTTTCCAGGAGGCTTGCGTCTTGTCGCTGGACGTGGTTGACTTTGCTCGCTTTTCAAACCGAATGGGAATCGAGCGCTTTTCAAAATACTTGTCCAGCTTTTACGACAGAATCGACGGAGCGGCCGAAACCTTCAACATCGAAAAACTAAAAATCGTCGGAAGCTCCTACATGGCTGTCGCCGGCATTCCCGAAGAGAACAGGTCCAGCGCCTCTGAATTGATTCACTTTGCGATGGAAATCCTCAACATGCTAAAAAAGAGCAACGACTCCAACGGCATGAATTTGCAAGTGCGGATTGGAATCGCAAGCGGCCCCTTTGTGGCAAACCTTGTGGGAACGCAAAACTTTGTCTTTAACGCCTGGAGTTCCGCGATGTCATTCGCCGAACGCTTGCAGCAAAGCGCGCAAGCCAATTCCATCCACGTTTCGGAAGACGTATTCCTCCAGCTAAAGGACTTGTACAAGTTTGAGGAAGTCCCCGAGGCCGAATACGAAGGCTTGGGCAGGCAAAAAACCTATACCTTTGAATGGGGGGGGGTATAAATGACTAGTATTTTTCGATCAAAGGCTCTTTAACTGCGTGTCGGCAACTTTCCAAGAGTCGCCGTCTTTTTTTATTTCCATGACGGCGTAGTTTCCTTCGCAAAGCGGGCCGGGGTTGACCACGACAGTCTCGCCGATTTTTTCAACGCATTTTCCTTCGTGAATGTGTCCGCACAAGACGGCAAGGGGCTTTGTCTTTTCGATAAAGTCGGTGAAGGGCTGGCTTCCTGCGTGAACGCCCTCCGCCGGCGAATCAACGCTTTGCGCCTTGGGCGGGTTGTGGCTTATCAAAATCAAGTTGCTCCACTGCCCTTCTTCTTCCAGGCCGGAATTTTTTATCACGTCAAAATCGCTTTGCAAATCGTCTTCGTCGCGCTCGTTGGGCGTCTCGCCGGTGAACTTTGATCCGCCGCCCGAGCCCGCTATGACAAGACCTTCAAAACTCGCAAGCGAGCGCTGGACGCTTATGTCAAGCTTTTCGATTGACTCCAAAAGGCTAGGCTCGTCGCAGTTTCCAAGAACAGCAAAAAGATTGGGGCAAAGCTCTCGCATTTTTTCGGCGCAAGGAAGGCCGGTCTCGGTCTTTTTGAATTTGCTAAAATCGCCCGCGAACAAAACCGCGTCGGCGCTTTTTATCTGGCCTTCCAACTTTTGCAAGTTGTCAAGGTTTCCGTGCAAGTCTGATATTAAAAGAAGTTTCATTTTTCATTCCTCCTATCAATACCGCTGTTCGCGCGAGCTTGGCAGCGAGCGCGAATGTTGCGGCTTATGCGGCGTCTTATGTTTTTTGGCTTGGAAGCAAGCGCGTCGCCGCTAGCCTCCTAAAAAGCCGCCATCGCGGCCTTAAGCGCCGACATTTGTCCAGCCGTTCCGATTGTTATTCTAAGCCACTGCTCGATTCCCGGCGTGTCAAAGCGGCGGACAAGGATGCCCTCTTTTTTGAGCGCCTCGTAAACGGCCTTTCCGTCCACGCCGTTCTTTTGGCAAAAGACAAAGTTTGTCTGGCTTTGAAGCGCGTTCCATCCGCGCTCGCGCAAAAAGCCGATGAAGGACTCGCGCTCGGCCACAACCTTTCGGGCGCAATCCGCGTAGTAGCCAACGGCCTTGCATGTCTCCAGCGCGAACTTTTGGGTAAAGGCGTCAAGCGGAAAGTGGTTTAATGAATTTTTTACAGTGGTCACCGCCTGCGCGAGCTCCGGGTTTGCCACGATGTAGCCGCACCTAAGGCCCGCGCCGCAAAGGCTTTTGCTGAAGGTTCTGACGACGACAAGGTTTTTGAACTCGGCCAAAAGCGGAAGGACGGTCTCGCCGCCAAAGTCCACGTAGGCTTCGTCCACGACAAAGACGCGGTCCTTGGGCGCGCGGCGGATCCAGGCGCGGATTTGGTCGCGGCTTAGGCCAAGCGACGTGGGCGCGTTTGGGTTTGCGAAAATCGTTGACGAATGGTTTTTGTTGGCCCTAAAAACCATCTCGTCCACGTCAAGGCTCCAATCGCCCTTTAAGGGGACGATGTCGCTTGGAATATTGTAAAAGCCGCAGTAGACCGGATAAAAGCTGTAGGAATGCTCCGGGCGGACAAGCTTTTTGTCGGAGTCAAAAAAAGCGTAAAAGACAAAGGACAAAACTTCGTCGCTTCCGTTCCCTATGTAAATCATGTCGGGGGTGACCTTAAAGCCGCCCTCAAAGGGTTGGTTCTTTGACAAAACGCCGCCCGACTTGTTCAAAAGGTCGGCGAGCGCCGCCTTAAGCTCGTTGGCGTCGGGGTCGGGGTAAAGGGCCAGCTTTTGCGGATTTTCCTTTAGGAATTCCGCGGCGGCGGCGGCCACGCTTGGCGCGGGCGGATAAGGGTTTTCGTTTGCGTTGAGCTTTATGTAGTCCCTGTCGCGCGGCTGCTCGCCCGGCTTGTAGGGGTCCAAGTTTTTCATTCGTGTGGATAGCATGCGCGTATTATAGCGCGCCGAGCGCGCTTTTGCTAGTGGTAATATTTACGTGTCCGCTCGCGCGGACAACTGGCAATAGCGCAAATAAAACAATTTTCGCGATACAAGAAAACGCGCAGGGAGAAGCCGGACGGCCGCTACGTCGGGCAAACCCGCCGTTTTGATCAAGGAAATTATCCATTTGCTCGCTTACGCGAGCTGGCAATCGCTTTGACCGCGAGATTGCAGGCGCTCGTAAGAGCGCAGTCAAATCACTTCCTACAGCAAAGCGGAACGAAGTGACGCAAAGGCCGTTCGATTCTCCCGAGAGCGTTTTTTTTGTCTTGAAAAAATTATGTTTATGCGCTATACTTGCAATATGGCAGCCACAAGCGACATGGGAGTTCTGCTGCGCTTTTACGCGAGCAAGCAGAAGTCGCCTTTTATTTTGTATTCCTCGTTCGTAGACTACGTAAAGCGTTACGCGGCCAAGAACGTTGAGGAGCAGGCGGAATTGGTGCCCTACTTGGGAGACCCCGTTCCGCAGCTGGAAAAGGCTTTTGAGCCTTTGATCCAAAGCAAGCAAATCGCCATCATCGACACAAATCCGGCAAAAAAAGCGATTTTTGTGACAGGCTACTACAACGCGATTTTCGCCGAACGCTACAAGGAAATCAAGTCAAACGCGACGGTTCCTTTTCCGACGATTCAAGACATGCCAAAGCAAACTCCCAGCGAAGTCTTGATAAAGTCCGAATACACCGAAATCATCTTTGACCTTCTGAAAAACCAAAAGCCAGACGACAAAAATTTGTACGCGATCATTGTTCCGATGAATTTGCCGTCAATAATATTTCCGGGGAACGTGCCGGTTTCAGTCCTTGTCAACGCCAGCTTGGAAAAAATGCAGCACATGCTGGAAAAGGACGAGTACCACGACTACTATCTAAAAAAGCTTCGCATGTCAAATCCTGGAAAAGAAATTTCGGTAAAGAACTTTTTCAGCCAGTTCGTAAAGTCGCCCGAAGAGGCCTTGCAGTCGCTCAAAAATTCCGCCGACTGCTTTTACTTTTGGGGCCAGCTTTGCTACTTCATCAAGCAGGACTACGAAAAGGTCAAGGACTTTACGCAGGAAGACGTCAACGTATTGCAGGCCGTCGCGATTTCCGAAATCGTAACGTCGTTCTACAAAAACGAGTCGGCCAAAAACTTGCAGCAAGAGAACGCGCTCAAGTCGGTTCAAAACCACATGAAGATGCCGCCCTACTTCTTTACGATGGACGGAATCCTAAAGTTCACCGACGCAAAGGGCGTTCCGCTTCAGGGCCAGTACAAGGACGAGGCGCTTAAAGAGTTCCTGCAAAAGGAAACGACCGACGCTATGGCCAACGAGCTTCCGAACTTGCTTGTGTTCAAGACGGCAAGCGGCGCCCGCTACTTTATTTACAAGGAAAAGGTGTTCCCGCTTGTAATCAGAATGTGCAACGAGCTGCACGACACAATCAACGACGAGCTTACCCGCGAATGGTACGAGGTTCTTAAAAACTACGACAAAAAGCCGGAGATGCTTGACGAGGCCGCCTTTAACCAGCGCCTTGAGCATGAGGTTGAAAAGCTGAATCCGGTTTTGTACGCGCTTTTGAACGCCACCTTCCTTAGCGTGCTGAACGTAGAAATGGCCAGGACAAACAAGGTTGGAAATTCGGCCAACCTTTTCTTGGGCGACAACCTTTTGCCATACTCTACTTTGCTTATGCTTAACAGGCAGACGATTTTGGCCAACGCCAAGATTCTCTTGCCCTTCTGGTACACGATTCCCTTCTTCTCATGGCTGATGGGCTTGTTCAACAAAAAGCCGGCAAAGAAAAAGAAAAAGGCCTCACACGCCGTCTACCAGAGCGAAAGCGCGGGCGACAGTTCCGAAGAAAGAAAGTCGGCAAGCCACAAGAGCGAGTCGCGCAAGGACGCGCTTGTCAGCGCCGCCAAAAAAGTCGAAAGCAACATCGTTCCCGAAGGCTCGACCATCGAGCGCGAGCTGAACTCTTACAAAAAGCAGTGGAACAGGATGCTGACCAAGCAGGCCTACCTAAACCTTACAGAAGACGTCAACTCCCTTATCCGCGACTACATGAGAAAGATTTTGCGAACGATTAGCGGACAAAGCTTTACGATTGATAGAATCCAAGACTTGGCCGAGACCCTTTGCAAGACTCCGAACATGCAAAAAATCACCGACCAGGATTCCTTGTACGTCTACGTTCAGCTTTACATGATCTATCTTGTAAAGAATCTCTAGCGTCCAATTGGGCGCGAGAGGAAAAAATCGCGTTTTTTTTCATTTTTTTTCAAAAAAAGTAAAATTTTTCACCCAATCGCATATATCTTATATGCGAAAAGACCTTTTGGCTTCTTTTCAAAAAAATTTTTTTTAAGGAGTTCATTATGAACAACATCAACTGTCTTGTGGTCGAGGGGAACATTACGCGGGAGCCAAACTTTAGGACGTCGCCAAGCGGATTTCCGATTTGCAAAATTCCGATCGCGGTGAACCATTACTACAAAAAGGCCGCGTCTGGCGAGTACGAAAACGAAGTCTCTTACTTTGACGTGGAGACTTTTGGAAAGCTTGCGGAGATTTGCGCCAAGTTCAGCCAAAAGGGACGCGGCCTTAGCGTTGTGGGCCGCCTTAAGCAAAACCGCTGGAAAACGCCGGAAGGCAAGAACACAAGCCGCGTAACGATTATCGCGGAAAAGATTGAGTTCAAGCAGCGCTTTAACAAGGCCGAGGCCGAAGAGTCGGAAGCCGACGCCTCCGCCGCCGAGACTGAAAGCGCCGCCGAAGAAGCCACGGCCGCTTCGTTGGCCGAAGCCGCAAGCTCTAGCGACGACGGCGGGGAGGCCGTCCAGTTCTAGAAGTTTTTTGAGCCGTTCCGTTGGAGCGGCCCTTTCCCGACCTGGGCGCCTGCTTTTGCGGCCGCCTTGCGTCGGGAGCGGCAGGCGAAGCGCTTTTGTCGTAGCGGGCCTTGTAGTCTTCCGGGGAGATTGTGTAAAAGCCTTCCTTCCAGTTGAAGCGCGAGACGCCTTCCAAGGGCTTTTGTTTTGCCAAAGACAATTGGACGGCCTTGATTTCCTGGCGGCCGACTTTTGTCTTTGAAAAGTCCAGCAAAAAGCGCTTAAAGCCTTCCGTTTGCAAGGCGGCGGTCTTGTCGACAATGCTAAAGGGCGCCTCGGGCATTACAAACGAGCCGTCCGCGGTGGAGTTGACTTTAAAGGCGACATCTTCCTTGTCGCTAAAGTAGGTAAAGTCGTATTCCTTTGGAAGCTTAAAGCGCATTCTGAACAAGGCCGGATAAGCGTAAACGGGAATCAAGACGCGGTCGCGCAGCTTTGGCTCGTAGACGGCCTCCAAGTTTTTCTTGGAATTTTCATAGGGAGAGACAAAGGCTCCCAGGCCCAAATTTTCCAGCCAAGAAACGGCCCAGCGGTTAAAGGCGTACAAGTAAGGCCCGGCGACAACGGTCGCTCCCTTTTGCCTTAAGAGCGCGACTTGCGCCAAGTTGTTGGCGACAAAGTTTTTGTAGCCCATTTCGATTAGAGCGTCAATTTGAGCGGCTTGCTCGCCTTCGATTCCTTGCGGACAAAAGGGGTCAAGCGACAAAAGCGTTTGCTTTTTTGAGAATGGCAAGGCCGTTTTCTTTTTAAGCAAGTCGTAGAGGCTTTCGGAGTTAAGCTCCAAAATCATTCGGACCGGATTAAGGGCCTGCGCCGAAAACACGTCGGCCACCGACGAAACCTGGACATAAATTCCTTCCGGGAAATAATCCAACTCCTTTTTTTGAACGGGAGTCAAGTCCATGACCGGAAGAAGCTCGTCGCGGGGCTGGTGGTTGTACGGGCCCAAATCGTTCGGCAACACGCGCTGGTAGCGCTTGGACATCGATTTTGTCTGCAAAAGATAGACTTCGTCGTCGACGCCAAAGCCGCCGGGAATGTCTATCCAGCGCCTGCCCTGCTTGTCGGTCTCCACATAGCGCACCTTGTGGCTTTGGCGGCCGCTGTCGTTCTTTTTGTGGATGCGGATTGAGTCGCCGGGATCGGGATCGTAGGAGCCCCCCTTTATCAAGGCAAGCTGGACTCCGCCCTCTTTGCCGGCGTCGGACAACTCTTTTGGAGCGTATTTTTGCGCGGCGATTTTTCCAAGGTAAATGCCGGTGCCGCCCGCTTGGTTGGGATTAAGGATTTGGCCGCCCGCTCCCTCAACGCCGTCTTGGACGCTTTTAAAGTTGTACCAGTAGGAAGTCTTGCTTCTTGCGAAGTCGGTGGCCAGCATTCGCTTGGCGGCGGCGACCGCTTCCTTTTTGTTTTCCTGCCAATGGTCAAGGACGTAACGGTAGGCGGCGACGACGCTTCCGACATATTCGGCGCTTTTCATTCGGCCTTCGATTTTAAAGGACTCGACGCCGGCTTGGACCAAGTCCGGGATTTTGTCTATCAACTGCAAGTCGCAGGGCGAAAAGTAATAGCCTTGGAAATTGGCTCCGCCGCCTTCGGTCGTGTACAAGCGGCGGCAGGCTTGGGCGCACATTCCGCGGTTGGCGCTTTTTCCGCCCAAAAAGCTGGAGAACAAGCACAAGCCCGACTCGCTTACGCACAAGGCTCCGTGGACAAAAACCTCAAGCTCAACGTTGGTCTTGGACTTGATGTCCTTTATTTCCTCCAAGCCCAGCTCGCGGGCAAGGACAACGCGCTTAAAGCCTTCCTTTCCCAAAAGGTTCACGGCGGAGGCGGATTCGACGTTCATTTGCGTTGAGGCGTGCAATACAAGGTTTGGAAAGAATTCCTGACACATTCTGATAACGCCGTAGTCTTGGACGATCAAGCCGTCGGGGCCAACCCGGTTAAGGTAGGCCAAAAAGCGGTAAAGGCGCTCTGTCTCGCGCTCCTCGCAAACGGTGTTGACGGTGACGTAAATCTTCTTTCCTTTTTTGTGGAGCGAAGAAACGGCGCCCTCAAATTCCCTAAAGGAAAAATTTGAGCTTCTAAGGCGGGCGTTAAAAGTCTTTAAGCCCAAATATACCGCGTCGGCGCCTTCGCCAATCGCCGCGTCAAGAGATTCCACATTTCCGGCCGGAGCCAATAGTTCTGCCATAATTCGAAAGATTATATAAAAAAAGCAAAAAAAATTCAACTTTTTTTGAAATTTAGGCCAAAATCTTTGCAAACAGCGCAATGATATATGCAAGGAGTTTATAATGAAAAGACAAATTTTTAAAAACCCGGAATTGGGCCCGGGCGAAATTCTAAAGCTGTTTTTGCTTGCGGCGGCGATTGTCGCCGGAGTCCTTCTTTGCGTTTGCCACTCTTCATGCCAATTGACAAGCCAGGGCATACAAGCCTTGGGAGCGGAAGAATGCCCCAAAATCGTAAGCGCGAGCGTGTTGAATTCAAAATCCATTAAGATCGATTTTTCCAAGGAAGTCAACGGACAAACAGGCTTAGTCTCAAAACTTCAAGAAGGCCAAAAAGCGTCGCTTGACGTCATTTCTGAAAATCCAATCCAAGCCGCGGCGACATCTTGCGGCGGAGGAAAGTCATTGCTTTACATCTTTGACCAAAGCGCGCGGCTTGGAGAGCGCTACCAGCTTTTTGGGCAAATCTCCGACAAGCGCGGAAACACGCTGACTTTTGCCATTCCCTTTGACGGCTTTAACGAAAGGCTTCCCCTTTGCAAAATGGTGGAAGTCCAGCCCGAAAACAACTCCGCAAAAGACCAATCCGCGGAAAGCCCTTACGTTATAATCCAGGCGCTTCAAGCGGGAAACCTTTTTGGCATTGACCTTTACTGCGCGCAAAACAAGGCTGTCTACCAACTTCCGCCTGTTGAAGCGAAGGCCGGCGACAAAATCGTCCTGCACCTAAAGCCAACCGCTTTTCCGGATGCTTGCGCGAGCGAACTTGAAAGCGACCTAAGCCTTGCAAAAAGCGGACGGGCTTCCGCGGCTTGGCGCGACCTTTACTTTGACATTGGGCCAAAGAACATCTCGGCCACAAACGACGCGCTTATTTTGCGGGACAGGAACACAGGAAAGATTATGGACGCGCTCACCTACTGCACGGTCAAGAGCGGAAAGACGACTTGGAACTTGGCCGCGGAAATTCAAAAAGCGATAGACAAGGGCGCTTGGTCCGGCCTTGCGTCCGCAGACGGAGCGGTTGAAAAATCGACTTCCAAAGTAAAGCCCCTAGTAAGAAGCGGCCCTGTAAAGGCGGAAGGCCCTTCTTCAAAATCAGACTGGAAAATCAGCGAGAAAAGCGTTTACTAGCGTCAATAAAAAAAATCGTTCGCTCGGCCTTTCACACACAAAAGCCGAACGAACGATTTAGGATTGGCGCAAGCCAACCTGAGCAGGAGGTTTTCGGAAGCGGCGAATGTTGAAAGCTCCGCCGTCTCCGCCACACGATTTTTTTTTACATTATAATTTAACTGTTTCGACCATATACCGAATGGAGGTGCCGGCAGAGTCTTCGACAGTTTTTTCCACAACAAACACCAGGCCGCTTTTAGCCTTGTCCCTAAAGATTCGGACAATCTTGTAAGCGCTTACGCCCTTTCTTTTTATGTCCGGCGATCCGACTTTGTAGGATTTTACTGGAGCGCCGTCCTTTTCGCAAACGTCAAGGTTGATGTAAAAGCTTGAGCGCAAGTCTTTTCCGCGGCCGTAAATGGTCGGAACCAAGCGGACCTTGTAAGTCAAGCGGTTGGACTCTCCGTCGTCGCCGTAGTTCTTGAACTCAATCAAGTCCTCGCCTTTTTTCTTTTCGCTCTCCAAAATATAAAGAACGTCGTCTACGGCCGCGGGGGCGCAGTTGTACTTCTTTATGTCCAAAAAGTGCTTTGCGATCAAGTCTTCGTAAACCTGGCTGCCGCTCTTTGTTGAATTTGGCTCCAAGTTTTTGTAAACGCCGCCGGGAACATATTCATTTTTTTCTACATCAATCGTGTAGATTTCCGCGTAACCCTGGAATTTTACGTCGGTCTTTCCGAATTGGCCAAAGATGTAAATTCTTCCGTCGTCTGAGAATCCAATGTCCTTGAATGCAGCGGCGTCGCCGGCAAAACAAAGGCCGGCTGCGATGAGAACAAAACCTGCAATCAATGCTCTTTTCATGTTTCCCTTCCTTACTTAAATTATCGGCAAAAAAAAAATCATCTTGAGTAAAAAAAGACAAAATAATATAATATAGTAAATGACGCTAAAAACCAGAAACCGTTACACATTGATTTTTTCCACGTTTTTTCTCTTTATTTCAGTTCTTGTAGCCATTTATTTTCTATATAAAATGAATTCCCTAACAAATGGAGACTCTTTCTTGAATTACGGCATTTCTTTGGACAAGCCCAGCTTGATTGAGCCCCACTACATCACGGTTGTCCTTGCCTCGCTTTTTTTGGCGCTTTACATTCCGGCCGTTTCATTTTACATCTACGCGCGCTTTGAAAAAACCCCTTCCAGCGAAGTCGCCTATTTGGTATTGTTTTTGCTGGGCTGCGCGCCGGAGTTTGTCCGCCTTTTTATTCCCTTGGAGACGATGAAAAACAATTTGCCCAGCTTTTTGGTAATCGCGGGCCGCGCGCTTTTTTGGGGAAGAACGCTTTCCATCGTAAGCCTGTTCACGGCCTCGATTTTTTCAAGCAAGAGCAAGGGCTTGGAAACCGAGCAAAACATCGTCGTTCTTTTGGTCTTTTCGCTCGCGCTCGCAAACATCGTTCCAGTGAACACGACAAAAATCACTTCCACTTTTTCAATCGGAATCGGCTGGAACAACTTTGTGAACTTCACTTACATCGTGACTATCATCTTGACGGCAGCCTCCTACGCGGTCAACGCCAAGCTTAACGAAAACCCGCTTTACCTGCGGCTGGGTCTTGGCATTTTTTGCATGGAAGTCGGCTACTACATTTTGAACGCAAGCGCGGTCTTAATAGTTTCCGCCATTGGAGCGCTTTTGCTCACCGTGGGAACGCAAAGGGCCTTGTCAACCCTGCACAAACTTTACGCCTAAAAATATTGGGCGACTTTTCCCAAAAGCAAGGGAATCAAAATATTGTCAAAGTCCTTTAACGGAAGGACTTCTATGAACATTCCGCAAAGGGCCGCCGCAAGCGAAAGGTCTGCCCTTCCCGTCACGCAAAAGCTTGAAACAAAAATCGCGACAAAGCACATAAGGCTTCCGGCGCAAGTTTTTCCTCCCGTATGCGGAATGCGAAGGTTTCCCAAAAATTTTCCGGCAAGGCTTGCCAAGCCGTCGCCAAAGGCCAGCGCCAAAATTCCGACCGCGGCGGCCTTGGGAGGGCATAAAAGGGCCGCAAGCAATATTCCCGCCACAAGCGTCAATGGGCCCAAGACAAATTTGCCGCGGTCGCGCTCACGGGCGGCCATGTCAGTTATGTCGGACACCAACGGCACCTTTACGCCCCGCAATGAAAGAATTTGGGTCAGCGTGTAAAAGGCTCCGGCAAAGCAAAGAAGCGCGATTGTGATTGGGTATGAGATTTTTAGAAGCAAGGGAACAAAGCCGGAGCACAAGTGAATCGATTTTCTAAAGATTTCCTTGTACAAAACTATCAGCCTGCGTTTCCAAAGAACGCCGACAAAAGGACAGTATATTTTCACTGTTCAAGGCCCTTTTCGCCGTCAAGGACTCGCGGAATGTCCGTGTAGATTTCCGGCTCAAACTTGGGGAAAGGATTGGTCGCGTAGCGCAAGTTCATCTCCGCCAAATTGCTTCCCGGCAGGCGGACCATCGTTTGTTGGTTCCTGGTCATCGCGTCGTAGTAGCGGATTGAATCCTGGAAGTTGACCAGCGAAGCCGCGTTCTTTGAGCTGGAACCGCTTTGCCGCGCTATGCGGAAAAGGCTTACGCCCAAGTTGTTGGCGGCCTTCATGTAAATTTCAACCATGTCGCCGGCCCTCTCGTCGGTTTGCGGAGAGACGATTCCGAACTTTTCGCGGATCAAGTCAAGGCGGTCAAGCAAGCGCTTGTAGTAGCCTTGGGCGGCGTAATTGTCGTCCTTGATTGAAAGGGTGTTGCCCAAGGCGAGCAAAGTGTGCGAATCGTCAGGCAATTGCTGGCTAGCCTTGATAAAGTTGTTCAAGGCGCTCTGATAGTCTTCGTTGGAGTAATCGATGTAGCCCACCCTGTAGCGGATTGAAGGCGTGTCGTGTTTGTTGTCAATTGAGTTTTGGTAATTGGCGCGCGCGGCGTCCAAATCGCCAGAAATAAAGTACTCCAAGTTTCCCATGTCCGAGTACATGACGCCAACATTTTTGTCAGAGTCAAAATTGCTTGAGCGCTTCTTTTTCTCAAATAAATTCAAGCCTTTGGTGAACTCTTCGCGCGCCAAAATATATTCCCGGTCGTACAAGTATTCCTCGCCCAAAAGCCTGTAATTGTCCAACTGTTTGTAAATCGCCTTTTTGCGCAAGTTTGTCGCCTTGTCAAACAATTTTTCCGTCTGCTTCAATGATTGAATGGCTTTTTTATGGTCTCCAACCTTAACCAAGTAGCGGGACAAATTGTAGTTTGCGACTGGATCTTCGGGAGCGGCTTTTACGGCGTACAAAATCATGTCGCGGACGTCCTCGATTTTTGAGCGCAAGAACTCCTGTTCCAACGGAAGCTCTCCGTATTGCTTGTCCATAAGGTAGCCGCTAAGCTCCGTCCAATCCGAGGCTCCCAAAGACTTTTCGCCTTGGCCGTAGAAGAATTCCTTTAGCTCCAAGACGTTTCTCAATTGGTCGGTGCGTATGTTGTAGCGCAAGAAGCGGCTTTGGTACAAATTGGGATTCTTGCCGCCGTAAAGCTGCTGCAGCTTTGAATAGGTTTGGAAGGCGTCGTCAAACTTGGCCGGATCCTTTTCCGTGGCCCATTCAAGGTATGTGTCGCCCAAGGCCAAAATTCCGTCCGCGTCGTTGACGTGGTTGTCCAAAACTTCGCGTTTAAGAATTTCTTCGGCAAGCTCGTAGTTGGCAAGGTCCTCGACTTCCATCTGGGCGTACTCAAGGCCTGCCTGCTTGTCGTGGTCAAAGCGCTTTAGAATGTTCTTGTAGAAAAGCTCGGACAAATCGTACTGCTTCTTTTCCCTATAGGCGCGGGCGTATTTGAAGAACCATTTTTTCTTTGACTTGTATTTGAGGGCCTCGTCAAATTTGTCTTTTGACAAGGGGTATTCATCATGCTGAATAAGAACATAGCCTTCCTTGTAAAGCTTTTCAGCCATCAAGGGCTTGAACACAAAACGATGTCCAAGGAAGCCCAAGCAGAACAAAATCATCGCGGCGAAAATGCCTATGATGACCGCCGGAAGAATCCTGCTCTTTAACTGGTAGGCAAAAGAAGCCTTGTACGCCTCGTACTCTTCGGCGCTGCGGCGCTCGTAGTCGCGCGGAACGGGCAGGCTTATGTCAAGCATCTTTTCCAAATGGTTGGCAAGCTGCCTGGCCGTCACTTTCTTCAAGATTTTTTCGATCACTTCAAAAACGACTTCGTCGGTGAATTCGTTTTTGGCGATCATGTCCTCAACGGCTATGCGAACGTTAAGAGGATAGTCGCGCAGGTTTTTCTTGAATTTTTCGTATTCTTCTTCGGTAAGGGAAGTCCTCTGCTTTCCGTCGCCCGTCACGGCTCCGCTAAAGTCAACTTGGTCAACAGCGGCGCCCTTCTTTCCTTCGTTGGAGTAGGGATCGGCGCCCTCTTCAGAAAAGCCCGGAATGCTAAAGTCGTCTCCGGCGCCTTCAAGCGCAAAGTCGTCACCGGCCTTTGAAAGCTGGCTGTCGGTGTCCTGAATGTTAAAGTCGCCAAGCGCGCTCGCGGTGGCTTCGTCGGTTCCGGCCATGCTTTCGCCTGGAAGCGCTCCGTCCTCTTGGGGAGCGGAATCCTCGCCGCCGAATGAATCGGGCATGTCAAAGGAGCCCAAGTCCATTCCGTCCGTGTTGAATATGTCCGCGTCGCCGGCGGGCGCTTCAACCGCGTCGGCCGAAATCTCTTGTCCGCCTTCCGCCGCGCCAAAATCCATGTCGGGCATTTCAAAGCTTTCAGCGGGACTTCCTCCGGCCGGACTTTCTTCCGCGGCGGGCTCTTCGCCGCCCATGTCGGGCATTTCAGACATGTCGGGCATGTCAAAGTCCATGCCGCCAAAGTCGGCGCCAAGGTCTGAGCCGCCGTCCGCCGCTTCTTCGGCGGGAGCGTCCTCGGCGGGCGGCTCTTCCGCAAGCGGCGTTTCATCGATTGGAGTTTCTTCGATCGGAACTTCTTCGGCAACCGGTTCTTCAGCCGCCGGTTCTTCTACCGGGCCGTCATTATTCAAAGCCGAAACTTCCGAGGGAACTTCGCTAAATTCCTCGGGCAAGTCCATGTTAAGGTCAATGGCCCCGCCGCCTTCAAATTCTTTTTCGCTTTGGGCAAAGGGGTCGTCTAAATCAACGGCCGGCGCTTCTTCCGCCGGAGCCTCTTCCGCCGGAGCTTCTTCCGCCGGCATTTCGGGCAAGTCAAAGTCCATGCCGCCAAGGCCGTCGTCAAGCGCGCCGGCGGCCGGAACGTCTTGCGCAAGGGCGTCCTCGACAGGCGCTTCATCGACAGGCGTTTCTTCGGCCAACGGCTCTTCGTCGGCGGAAAGCTCGTCAAGGGCCGGAATGTCGTCAAAGTCAAAGCTTTCTTCCGGCGCCGGCGCCTCGACCGCGGGCTCTTCTACCGCAGGCTCTTTTTTGGCCGCGGCCTGGCCGGAAGGCTCTCCAGCCGGCTCCGCGGCGTAATAGGGCGGATTGTCTTTCGTAACTTTTGAATCATCGGTAAAAAGGTCCGGTTTGAGTATCGCGTCGTCCTCTTCCGGCGGAAGAGGCTTAAAGTCTTTCTTTTTTGGCTTTTCGACTGAAGAAGGCATTTCAAAGTCTTCAACGTCGTCTCCAAAAAGCGCGCTGGCGTCAATGTCGCCGGCTGAGGCCTCCTCGCCCTTTTCGGGAGCCGCGTAGTCCTCGACTTGCAAATCGTCAAGGTCGCCAAAATCAATTTCTTGCGGAACCGCGCTCTCTGGCTCAGGCGCGCTGGGAATGGATTCGATTGAAAAGTCTTCGACTGGCGCCGGCTCTGGAACCGGCTCGGCGGCCGCTTTTGGCGGATTCAAGATGGAATCCAAGTCAGGTATGTCCGAAGCGGCGGCCTCTTCCTTTCCCTTGTTGGGATTAAGGATCGCGTCAAGCTCTGGAATGCCGGTGGCGCCGTCAAAGGGCTTTGCCGCGGCGGCGGGTTTTCCAGGGCCTCCCATAAGGGAGCCGATGTCGGGCATTTTTCCGTCGTCAGGAGAGCTTTCCAAAACTCCGTCGTCGTCAAATCCAAAGCCGGAATAGCCTGAGCCGCTGATGCCTTTTGGCTTTGGCGGAGGCTCCGGCTCCGGTTCGGGCTCTGGCTCCGCCTTTGCGGCCTTGCCCTTTCCTTTTCCTTTGCTCTTGCTTTTGCTTGAAGAAGCGGAAGAATCGTCGCCAAAAGCGCTCAAATCCGGAGCGTCCCCTCCGGCGGATATTCCGCTCAAAAGGTCGTCAACGCTAACGTCCGTCGTTTCAGAAGCCGCCTCTTCTTCAGGCGGAGTTTCGGGCTCTTCCGGCTCCGGCGGCTTGGGTTTTTCCGGCATTCCAAGGACAAAGTCTTGGCTGTCGTCGATGTCTTCTATTGTGTCGGGGATAAAAACAGGAACGGCCTTTTCGCCTCGCTCAGCGCGAAGCTTTATTTCGTTTCCTAATTTGAGAACAGTTTCGCTGAGTTTTTTTAATTGGCTATAGCCAGGCATACCCTAAAATTTCCCCACCTGGAATAAAAAAATTCCAATTGCCATTATACATTAAATTTTCGGTTTTTACAATAGAAAACTTAAAAAAAATGAAAAAAGGCTTTTTGCCGCTAGGGCTAGAAATAATGATGAATTTATGATACAATGAATTTATGCCGACAATCTAGCCATGCGCTAAACGGCAGACGGGCAACCGCGCCCGCGACTAAGCCCGCGCGAACAGCGAAATAAAATTTTGGGAGCAAACATTATGAAAGTCATCAAAAAATCGATTCTCGCAATTTTAACGCTTGCGGCCTTGTGCGCCTGCGCCAGCGCGAAAAAGCAAAAAAAAGACGAAAAGGCCCCTGCCCCGCAAAGCGTCGGCATAGCCAACCCCTTTAAAAGCTGCAAAAGCCTAAAAGACGCGGAAAAAGCCGCAGGCTTTGACTTTAACCTTTTGGACGTTTTTGAAGACTGCGCGATTCAGGTTTACCGCGCGATTCCAAAGCAAATGATAGAGGCGATTTACGACTCGGAAAGCGGCGACGAAATAAGAATCAGAAAGGCCCCCGGAAAGAACGACCCCAGCGGCGACTTCAACATCTACACGGAAAAATCGTCGCAAACCGTTGACGGCCACGAAATCACGTTCTACGCCAACGGAAACAAATGCGGAAAGGCCGTTTGGCAAATGGGCGGCTACACATGCTCGATCACATCGCGCGACAGAATAAGCGTGGACAAGGCGCTCAAAGCCGCGCAAAAGATAATCGAGATGAACGCCGCTCGTTAATTAAGAACGCAAGACCATAATTGCTGTTTCGAGCGGGATCACCGCGTCCTTGCGGACGCTGCGCGGTTCCGCTAATTACGCGTCGGCGAAAACCTTGCCGTCTTCAAGCTTGACTTGAAGCTTTGTGTACTCACAGTGAAAGTCGTTCTTAAGGCGGTCAAGGTAGCGAGCGCACTCCCACTTGCACATCGGAAGGTCGTGCAAAAGATAGTTTCCGCAAGACTCAGGCTCCGTCGCGGGAACCTTGTCCTGCGTCAAAATCCATTCCAAACATTCAATAGTAAGCTCGCGCATTTCCTGGACGGAATACTTTCCCATCATGATGACGTACATTCCGGTAAGGCAGCCCATAGGGCCAACGTAAACGACGTCTTCCTTTACGCGGGAGTTGCGGAACCAAGTGGCCATCAAGTGCTCGATGCTGTGAATCGCGCCGGGAGCGACGGCAGGCTCCTTGTTGGGCGTAGTTATGCGCAAGTCGTAGGTGGTAAAGCCCTTGTCCTCGCGCGAAATGTAAATGCCGGGCTTTAGCTTTGTGTGGTCAATCGTAAAGCTTTGAACTACTTCCATTTTTGTCTCCTTAAAATGAGGCGATTGTTCTTTCCAATCGCGCGAGCGCTTCGTCTTTTCCCAAAATCAAAATCGAGCCGATGAGCGGCGGGCTTACGCGGCTTCCGGTTACGGCCATGCGGATGGGCATCATAAAGTCGCCCATCTTGACTCCGATTTCCTCGGACATCTTGCGGCCCAACTCCTCCGCCTCCTCGTGGCTCATGCCGAAAATCTTTTCGACAAAGTCCTTGGCCTTCAGCAAAACTTCCTTTGTCTTGGCTTCGTCAAGCTTTTTGGGAATAATCTGGTCTTTTGGCGGAACGGCCGGCTCGGTGAACAAAAAGCGGACCATTTCCGCGGCGTCGGTCAAATACTTTAGGCGCTCCTTGATAAGCGGCATAAGCTTCATCAGCGCGGCCTTGACGTCGGCGCTTGACATGTTCATGCTCTTGTCCACGCAAACAGGCTCGCCGTCGTCTCCAAGAGCGACGCCGGAATATTCGGGGCCCACCTTTGGCTTTGGTTGCGGGTTTTCGGGATTGATTTCAAGCGCGGCGTCTCCGGTTCCTGTTATGAATGGAAGCGTCCACTTGTAAAGGTCCTCGTCGCTAAGCATGCGGATGTAGTTTCCGTTGTAGTACTCCAATTTTTTGTAGTCAAAGACCGCCGGCGCCTTGTTAAGGTGTTCCAGCTTAAAGGACGCGGCCAACTCTTCGAGCGTGTAAAATTCCTTGCCTTCCTCGTAAGAGCAGCCGAGCAAGGCCACGTAGTTGATGATGGCCTGCGGAAGGTAGCCGCGGGCGCGGAATTCGTTGAGGCTTGTGGAGCCGTGGCGCTTAGAAAGCTTTTTTCCGTCCGAGCCGTTGACCATCGGAAGGTGGCAGAACTCCGGGTGCTCCCAGCCAAAGGCGCGGTACATTTGCACGTGGAGCGGCGTTGACGGAATCCATTCCTGCGCGCGCATTACATGGCTTATCTTCATAAAATGGTCGTCGACGATGTTGGCCAAATGGTAAGTGGGAAAGCCGTCGCTTTTAAGCAAAACCGGGTCGGGAGAGATGTCCTCGTTTTTCCAAATGATGTCGCCCAAGAGGTGGTCGTGGAATTTTGTCTCGCCTTCAAGCGGAACCTTTAGGCGGATTACGTAAGGCTTTCCCGCGTCAAGGTTGGCCTTGACTTCTTCGGGGGTAAGGTGGCGGCAGTTTCTGTCGTAGCCGGGAGCCATTTTGTTTTCAGTCTGAATTTTACGGATGCGCTCCAAGCGCTCAGCGTCGCAAAAGCAGTAGTAGGCCTCGCCTTTGGCGACCAGCTCTTCGGCGTATTTTTTGTAAAGGTCAAAGCGCTGGCTCTGGACGTAGGGGCCGTACTCGCCGCCCTTGTCTCCGCCTTCGTCCCATTCCAAGCCAAGCCAGCTCATCGTGTCGTAAAGGTTCTTTACGTATTCCTCGCCGTAGCGCGTTCGGTCTGTGTCCTCAAGGCGCAGGATGAATTTTCCGCCCTTGCTTCTTGCGAACAAGTAATTGAAAAGCGCTGTCCTAACGCCGCCGATGTGCTGCATTCCTGTCGGCGACGGCGCGTATCTTACTCTGACTTCTGTGTCTGACATATGGATACCTCAATAAAATCGTTAAAAAATTGCGGTAAAGATTTTAGCGCTTTGCGGCCAGAATTTCAAGGGTCGCCCAATCATTGACAAGCCTTAAACCTTGAAAAAATCGCCCGCCTATGATAGAATCAATGTTTATATAAAGTAGGACAAATGAGCAGCGCGAATCTTGTCACTGATTTTGACATAGTCTCTTTTTTTGTCGCCCTAGCGGTGACTTTTTACACGTTCACAAAATATTCTGAGCAAAGCCTTGGAAACCGCGCCTTTAAGCGCTTGGTTTTTTGCAACTTGCTTTTGTGCGTCACGGACTATCTTGCCTGCCTTTCGATAAGGCTCAAGGCCGGCTCTTTTTTGGAATGTCTTCTTTATTCCTTTTATTTGTTTTCGTTCCTAGCCTTTTCGCAAAGCGTCCTAGCTTACACAAACGCGTACATTTTCACTAAGAGCGAGGCGCAGCGTGAACGGAAGATCGTCACAAAATTCATCTTTCCTGTTTTTGTGGTTTTCTTGCTAGTCAACGCCAACACCAGCTTTTTGTTCTTCATTGAAGACGATTATTCCTTGATAAAGGGAAAATTCTTTGTAATCCTGCCGGTTTTTTCGGCCTTCTTCGCGCTCCACAGCGCGAGCCAAATGGGCCGGCACGCCCAAAAGTTCAACAAGCAGCAAATAACGGTCCTATGCCTGCTTTACGAAGCGACGATCGCGCTCCCCTTTGTCCAAGCGTTCGTCTGCCCGTCATTTAGAATAGTCTCCTTTGCCTTCGTTCTTTTTTCAACCGCGCTTTTGCTCACGATAGAAACGCCGGACGACCAGGCGATGATTTCCACCATAAGCGAATTGGAAAACTTGCAGCGCGCCCTAAGGGCCAGCGTGGAGCAAAAAACCGCCGAAGCCACGCAGCGCCGCGAAAAAATAGAGCGCCTCACGATGGAAATGATGTACACGCTGGCAGAAACAATCGACGCGAAAGACCACTACACTAGCGGCCACTCCGCGCGCGTGGCCCGCTACTCAAAGATGCTGGCGCAAAAAAAAGGCCTAAGCGTTGAAAAATGCCAGCAAATTTTCATGATGGGAATCCTGCACGACATCGGAAAAGTCGGCGTTCCCTCAAAAATCATCAACAAGACCAGCCGGCTGACGGACCAAGAATACGCGCAAATGAAAGCGCACCCGGCAATCGGCTCCACGATTTTGGAAAAAGTTTCGCTCTTGCCGGAACTAAGGATTGGAGCGCGCTGGCACCACGAGCGCGTTGACGGCCGCGGCTATCCGGACGGACTCCACGGCGAACAGATTCCGCTGGAAGCTAAAATAATCGCGGTGGCAGACGCTTACGACGCGATGACTTCCAGCCGCAGTTACAGAAAGCCGATGGATCAAGCGGCGGTTAAAGAGCAAATCGCGAACGGAAGCGGAAGCCAGTTTGACAGGGAAATCGCGTCGCTTATGATCGAATTGATCGACGACGACAAACGCTACATCCTTCATGAATACAAAAGCGAAGAGGAGGCTGTCCATGAATCTTAAAGACGCATCCGGCCTTGCGTACAACATAAACTTTGAAGCCGCCGCGCTTTGCTTTATCGCGCTTTTGTACATTTACTTGCGAAAAAAATACTACAACACAAGCCCTGTAAACGACACATTCAGGCGGTTGGTTTTTTGCCAAATCATCGCCATCATTCTTGACATAGGAACGGCGCTGACAATTTCGTTCCCGGACAAAGTTCCGATTTGGTTCAACATAGCGCTAAACACGTTGTACTTTGCCTCCTCAAGCGTATTGTTCTACACCTTGCACTTGTTTTTCATATCATTCGGCCTAAAGAAAAAGGTAGGAGTTCCCCTGCTCTTTCTTTCGCGCCTAGTTCTGGTCACGTTCCTTACGCTTTTAGTCGCCAACATTCCAACGGGAATATTTTTTTCGTTTGAGAGAGGCTTCTACGAATACGGAAAGCTGCACACGCTTTGCATAGGCATTCCGCTGTTCTTTTTGATTGAATGCGGCGGAACATTCATGCTTCTCCACAAGCGCCTGCCCGGCCAAATTTTCGCGGTCTTGCTCTGCCTCTTGCTTACGTCTGTGGCCGGACCGGTATTGCAATACTTTTTGTTTCCCAAAATTCTATTGACAAATTTCTTTTCGCTCTTTTCATTGATTCTTTGCCTTTTTGTCCTTGTTTCCCCCGACTACGCGGAACTTTCCAGAAAGCGGGCGGAATTGAACGAGCTGCAAAAGAACCTAGAGGCAAAGGCGGCCATAGAATCAGAAAAAATCCACAAGCGCGACAAGCAAAAAGAAATGCTTTCGGCGCAAATCATCGACGCGCTGGCCGCGACAATTGACGTAGCCGACGCGAACCGCAACAACCACTCCGAAAACGTCGCCGAAAACGCGCGAAAGATAGCCTACATGATGGCCCTTCCCAAAAACGAGGCGCAAAAAATTTACTACACAGCGATCTTGCACGACATTGGAATTATCGGCGTGTCCGAAGACATAACCTCAAAGCAAGGCGCCTTTACCGACGAAGAATACGAGCAGATGAAAAGGCACACTGTCATCGGCGAGCGCATTTTGTCTAGAATCCACGAAATGCCCGAGATGGCGGCCAATGTCAGAAGCCACCACGAACGCTTTGACGGCAAAGGATATCCTGACGGCCTGGCTGGAAAAGACATCCCCCTTTGCGCGAGAATCATCGCGGTGGCGGACACTTTTGACGCTTTGATCCACGAGAGAAGCTACAAAAAAGCCATGACTGTAGAAGAGGCAAAGGCGGAAATAAAGGCCAATGCCGGAAGCCAATTTGATCCAGACGTTGTCGCCGCCGCCCTCGAAATTCTATAGCGTTTCAAGCTCCGGGATTTTTTCTTTCAGTTTTTTAAGGAAGGAAGCGCCGCTTACGCCCTCGCGCAAACAGGCAAAGAGGCAGTTTTCGCCGGCTACTGTTCCCAAAATCTCGTCAAAGTTCATGCAGTCAAGCGCGTTGCAAACCGGGCTTGCGTGCCCCGGAAAGGTTTTTATGACGACAATGTTCCCAGAACATTCTATGCTGATGTAGCCGCGCAAAAAATCCTGCGCGAAGAGGCGGTCGCTTTCCTGCCGTTCCTCCTCCGTAGGCAGCGTGTAGACATAGCCGTCGCGGCCGTCGGCGATTTTTCCGACTTTCAAAAGCTTTAGGTCGCGCGAAAGAGTCGCTTGCGTAACCTCAAAGCCTTCTTCGGTCAAAAGGTTAAGCAGCTTTTCTTGGCTTTCTATTTTATTGGCCTTGATCAGTTTTCTAATGGCCTTCAAGCGGCCGCTTCTTTCTTTCATCTTTTAGTCCTATTTGTTGAATCTTTGGCTGGGCGTCACGGTCCACACAGCCTTTAACTCTTGGTCGCCGTTGTTGACCAAAACATGCGGCGCTCCGGCGCTGAATGAAATGCCGTCGCCGGCTTTTATTTGGTAAACGTTTTGCTCGTAGTGAAGCTCGCCCTGCCCGCTAAGGACAAAGCCAGTTTCGCGGCCGATGTGCCCGTAGGAGCCGCGGTGGGTTTGCGAATGCGGCGGAATTGTGATCAAGTAGGATTCCATCATATGGCTTCCGTCGTCGCTGTTGGGATGAACGATTTCCTCGTAAAGGACTCCGTCTTCCTCCACGCTGCGCCTTTCCCCGGCTCCGATGATTTCGACCGGATGCTTTTTGCGGTATTCCTCGAACAAAAATTCCAAGTTGATGTCCAAGACTTCGGCCAAGGCCAAAAGCGTGTCTATGGCAGGGCTTACGCGGTTTCGTTCGATTTGCGAGACAAGGCTTTCGCTTACGCCGGCGCGCTGGGCGACCACTTTAAGAGTGAAGCCCTTTCGCTCGCGGACGGAACGCAGTTTTTCGCCAAAATGATAAGGCGCCTTTTTATTTTGCGAAACTGTCATGTTTTTGCTTCTCCTTGTTGAATCTCATAACAAATTGAATGAAGTAGTCTTCAAGCGTTTTTTGCGGGCCGGAGGCGTTGAGGCGCGAGCGAGCGCGGGCGTTGTCCCGGCGCAGGGTGTACATCGAGTAAAAGTCGCGGTAGTCCAAGCCGGCGTCGGTCTTTACGTGAACGCCCAAATACTTTGAAACCTCGTCGCGGCCGATCGCCTTGATTCCCTGGCCTTTAAGAATTTCGCGCAAGGCCTTTATCTGCTCAAAGGAAATGCCAAAAAGGAATTCCTCCATCGCCTGGCTCACCATCGGGTCGCTAAGCCTGTCCTTTATGAAGTTGGTCCACATCTCGTCCATTTGCATGGAAATCAAAATCAACTCGCTGGTGCCCATCATCGTTCCAAAGGCTGGAGCCAGCTTTCGGCGCGCGGTCCAAATGCTTTGCAAAACAGGCGCGATTTGCTCGATGGCCTCGTCGTTGCGGTGCTCCCACAGCAAAAGAAGGCTCATCGCCATCTCGCGGCGCAAGTCAATCTCCACGCTCTTGTCGCGGATGCAGTTTAGGTAAACGTCCTCGGCCAAAAGCGAGAACATCATCGTGACGGCCTCGTTGCGCAAGTCGTTGACCTTTTTGTCGTCCTCGCCGATGTTCTTGGCGATTTTTGAAAGCGAAGAAAAAGTGTGGATTTTTGCGATCAAAAAGCCCTTTCCCAGAGTGGCCTTTGACGGAAGCTGCAAGAGCGCGTCGCCTTGGTCTTGGTGCTCGATAAGCGAGTCGATCAAGGAAGTCGGCGTGCGCTCCCCTCCGGCCAAGCGGTGGCGCTCCAACAAAGACGGAAAGCGGGCGATGCTTTTGGCCAAGTCGTTAAGGTCGTCGATTCGGGTCAAAAAAGTTTCAAAGCGGTCGGGATTGGCGTCGCGCAAATGCGGCAAAACGGCGTCGAACATGTCCTGCTGCTTTTTGGTAAAAACGACGATTCCGTCGTCCTTTTCCTGGACGTCCTGCTTGTCGAAAAACTCGCTTATGTCGATGTTTTCAAATTGAGCTTCCACAGTAACTTTAATAATAGCGCGCTTTTTAAATTTAATCAAATGTTTTTGCGATAAACGCATAAGAATGGTAAAAACACGAGCGAAAGCCCCGTATGCTCCCGGCATACAGACCTTTCGCCCGTGTTTTTTCCGATTTTATTTAAATTTCTTCAAGGAAAACACATTACAAACAATTAAAAACGCGCAGGGAGAAGGCGGACGGCCGCTTGCTTTGAAGCCGCCAATTTTGCGAAGCAAAATTGAAGTATATGTACATCACGGCTTCAACCGCAAGAAAGGCCGTTCGATTCTCCCGAGAGCGTTTTGCATCACTTTCAATATGTTTTCCTTGGAGAAATTTGACAAAAGGACTTTTGCGCGCTATTCTGTTTCTAATGGCAGAAACAAAAGATTCGGCGGTGGCCGAAAGCTTCAACGAAATTTGCAAGATTCTCGCGGAATGCTCCTCGCAAACGGAAGCCCAGGAATTCTTGTCCTGCCTCTGCACTCCCGCCGAGCGCGCGGACTTTTCAAAGCGCTGGCTTAGCGTAAAAGAGCTTTACAAGGGAACTCCCCAGCGCGAAATAGCCAAAAAGTTCAACATGTCCCTGTGCAAAATCACCCGCGGCTCAAAAGAGCTAAGAAAGGAAAACAGCGCCTTTAAAAAGATTTTGGACAAGCTAAGCTAGCGGCGGGCGTTATGCTTTAGGCGCTTTTCTTCGTACAAAAGCGAATCCGCCTCGCGCAAAATGTCTTCCAAATACTTTGTGTTCTCGTCAAAAGAAATGCAGCCCATGCTTATCGAAAGCTCAAAGCCTTCGTTGTGAACGATGTTCCACGCGCGGCAGGCCGCGTTGATGTTCTCGCGAATTTCGGCAAGCCGCGGCTCCGCCAAGCCGGCGGCGACAATAACAAACTCGTCTCCGCCAAGACGGCCGACAATGTCCGAGGCCCTAAAATTCTTTTTAAGGATTTCGGCCTCGGCCTTGATCGCGCGGTCGCCGGCGTCATGGCCGAAATTGTCGTTGATGAACTTTAAGCCGTCCATGTCGCCAAAAATCACCATTCCGCCCTGCTTTAAGACGACGGCGATGTCAATAGTTTGCTGGCCCAACTCCATAAAGCCGCGGCGGTTCAAGAGGCCGGTCATTTCGTCGGTCTTTGAAATCATGTTAAGGCGGGCCGCGCTTTCTTGCTGGGCTTTCGCGACTTTTTCGGCGCGGCTGCTTTCCCAAGCGGAACTGGCAAAGCGGGACAGCTCTATGCACATCATTGAATAAATCAAATTTTCGTAGCTGCCCTTCCTAAAGACAATATAGCCGTACTGGGTTTCGCAGTTTGAAAGAATCCAAGCGATGTATTGGCCGCGCGAAAAATTGATTCCAACGTCGGGCAGCATTTTTTCGTTTGGATTAAAGGCGATTGGATTTTCGTTAATGTTTTGGATAAAATTCAGGGAGCTGTCGAAGGAAGCCATGACAAAAGCCTTGCCGGGAAGGCTCAGTTCTTGGTTGCCTTCCTTTACATAAAGCGGCTCCTCGTAAACGCAAAGGGCCGCCGCGCTCACGTCAAAGCGTTCCACCAACTCCTTGAAAGTCCTGCGGAATTTAGCCAAGTTGAGATGATTTTGTCCAAGCGACAAAAAGTTGTTCATCACGTGGAACTGGGTTTTCTTTCCAAGCCATTCGGTGGCGGTCATGTCGCCAGTTCTCTTTACGTCAAGGGCGCGGCCTTCGATGTTTTGGTCCTGGAGAGCGCAGCCGCAGGACTTTCTAAAGCGGGCCGAAGACATTACAGGAATCTGCGTCGGCGCCTTTTTTTTGTTCAAGAGCGCGAACAAAGCCTCGGCGGCGCATTGCCCTTGTTCAAAGACTTGTTGGTTTACAGTCGTAAGCGACGGAACGCTAAATTCCGCGCGGGGAACGTCGTCAAAGCCGGCCACGCGAACTTTTTCGGGAATGGCGATTTTATGCTTGGCGCAAAAGTCTATTACGGCAAAAGCCATGTCGTCGTTCAAGGCAAAAACAGCGTCAAAGTCAAAGGAGCCTTTTTCTTCCCAATACTCGTCCAAAAACTCCATGGCGCTTTCGTACGTGAAGTTTCCGCCAATGCGGCTTCGCTCGTCAAAACGGAGGTTCTTTGCCATTAAATAATTCTTAATTATCTCGGCGCGTTCGTTGGCCTCTTCGGAACCGGGAACGATTCCGACAATGCAGAATTTTTTGCAAGCGTGATGGCCGATAAAGTCGTCTAAAATCGTCTCGATGCCGCTTTTTGAATCGCACAAAACGCTTGGAACGCCGGGGATTTTCATTCCGATGCTGACAATGGGAACGCCTGAAAAGCTTTTTACAAACGCTTCAAGCTCCTCCTTTTTTGAATGGTTTCCCAAAACCGCGGAACAAATGATCAAGCCGTCGATGTTTTTTGAATTGCAAAAACCGCAAAGCGCCTTTTGGTGGTAGTCAAAAGGCCTGTAAGAATAGTTTAATTCGCTGACGCTGAAATCAAAAAGAGGAGATTCGTATTTTTCGCAAACAGAAGCAATTCCGTCAACAATTTCCTTAACGTAATCGGAATTGACGTCGTTCACTACAACGCCGATTCTTTTCGCGCCGCCGTTCATATATAACGAATTATAATTCAAAAAGCCTTTTTTGTCAAAGTTTATCTGGACATTTTGCTCAAATCGTTCAAGAGGATTTTGTTGCCCGGAAGCTCTTCAAGGCCTTGCTTGATTTTTTGGAGAGCGCCTTCCCTGTCGCCGGAATTGAACAAGTCGGCGGCCTCGTTGTGAAAGTCGATCGCGGCGTTTTGCTCGTAGACGTTTTTGTTGTTTTGAAGGCGCTTGCTTTGAGGAAGCTCCGCAAGGCCGGAGAGCGCGGTTTTTATGGCGGAGCGCCAGTCGCGCTTGTTGGCCGCAAGCTGGGCCGCCGTCAAGTAGGCGTATTCCTTAAGGTCGTCAAAGTCTTTTTTTGAAAGGCTTTCCTTGTTTTCCTCCAGCGACGAAAGGCCTTCTCCCAGCGGATCTTTTTTTATTTTTCCCAAGGTTAAGTTATAGTAGTTTGTCGCGATTCTCTTTGTCCAGTTTTGCGAAGGGCCGAAAATTTCCTCCGCCTTTTTTAGGAAGGCGATGGCCTCGCCTTCCCGCTCCGCCTTTGTGAGAATGTTGGAGGCGTTTCCGACGCAAATGTCAAGCTCGCTCCTTGAAACAGGCGAATGGCCTTGGACTTCGTATGCGTCGACCGCAAGGCCCACCGTTTGGTCGTCCCGCTTTTTTCTTTGCAGGGCTGAAATGCGATTGCAGTAAATCATTCCGACAGCGCGCCGGTCGTCGACTAGATGGCGGCCTGAGTAATCTTTTGCGGGAACGGTAATGTACTGCGTCCTTCCGTTTGAAAGGTTTTGGCCGCGCTTTTTTCCGGGGTTCACGCCGTAAGGGTTTGTCGTCTCAACGTCGACAGCCTTGCCGTCTTGAAAGATTGAGCAAAAGGCGTGCCGGGGCGTTTCGTTAGCTACGACGGGAATTCCCGCGGCCTTGCAAAAATACATGAATATTATCGCGGAAGAAACGCAGTTGTACGCGCCGCTTTCCATCGCAAGGTCGACGCGGGTCTGGTAAAAGTCGTATTTGGAAAGAATTTTCTGGTAAATGAAAAACAGGATTTTGTCGGCCCTTTCCTCGACGCTTTCGCCTTCGCCCATATCGGAAGATAGTTCCCGCCAAAGACTTTCCAAGCGAGCGGCAAGTTTGTCCGCGGCCTCGGAATCCGCTCCGCTTGCCAAAAGGGCCGCCCGAATGAAAGGCTCGGCTGGAATTTCCGCCGCGCCAAAAACGCTTTGGTCCAAGCGGGGATCCGGCTCCAGGCGGACCTCAAAGGCTTGCGCGGAAAAAAAAGCGGCGGCAAAAAAGCAAAGCGCCGAACAAAGAAAAAGCTTTTTCATGCAGACCATTATATCGCGCTTCGCGCGCTTTTGCTAGCGGAAGCGGGCGGTAAATACTACCACTAGCAAAAGCGCGCGAAGCGCGATATAATAACGCCATGACAATTTTTCAAAACATCAACCGCCTCGTTTCCTACGCCCTCAAGACGGGCCTCATCGCAAAGGAAGACGCCACATACACGCAAAACCGCCTCTTGGAATTGTTCCGCTTGGACGGCTTTGAGGACGCGGAAAGCTCAAACGGCTCGCAAGACAAAAAAGGCGGCGAAAAGCTGCCAACGGTCCGCGTCTCGGACTTGGAAAACATCCTAAAGGAACTTTTGGACTGGGCCGCCGCCAACAATCTTTTCGACGACACAGGAACGGCCTCGCGCGATTTGTTCGACACAAAAATCATGGGCCTCTTGGTTCCGCCGCCGTCGAACGTCATAGAAATTTTTGAGACGCTGCGCTCGGACTTTGCCCCGCAAAAGGCCACCGACTGGTTCTATAAATTTTCGCAGGACACAGACTACATCCGCCGCTACCGCGTTTCCAAGGACTTAAAGTGGAAGGCGGCCACGCCCTACGGCGCGCTTGACATCACGATAAACCTTTCTAAGCCCGAAAAAGACCCCAAGGCCATCGCGGCGGCGAAGCTGGCCAAGCAGTCGGGCTACCCCAAGTGCCTCCTTTGCCCGCAAAACGAAGGCTACGCAGGCCGCCTAAACCACCCGGCGCGGCAAAACCACAGAATCATTCCGCTAACCTTAAACGGCGAGGCTTGGGGCTTCCAGTATTCTCCCTACGTTTACTACAACGAGCACTGCATAGTCTTCAACAAAAAGCACGTTCCGATGAAAATTTGCCGCTCGACATTCGAGCGCCTCTTGGACTTTGTGACGCAGTTCCCCCACTACACTTTGGGAAGCAACGCCGACCTTCCGATTGTAGGCGGCTCGATATTGACCCACGACCACTTCCAGGGCGGCGCCTACGAGTTCGCGATGGCAAAGGCTCCTGTTGAAACGCCGATTAAATTCACGGGCTTTCCTTCCGTCAAAGGCGGAATCGTAAAGTGGCCGATGAGCGTGATCCGCTTGGACTCTGAAAAAAAAGAGCCGCTCGCCGGCTTGGCCGAAAAGATTCTCAAAGCTTGGAGGGGCTACTCCGACAAGGCGGCCTTTGTACTGGCCAAGACCGACGGAACGCCGCACAACACAATTACGCCCATCGCGCGACGGCGCGGCGGGCTTTACGAGCTTGACTTGGTTTTGCGCAACAACATAACGACAGCCGAGCACCCGCTTGGAGTCTACCATCCGCACGCCGAGCTTCACCACATAAAAAAGGAAAACATCGGCCTTATAGAAGTCATGGGCTTGGCGGTCTTGCCGTCGCGCCTAAAAACAGAAATGGCCGCGCTTTCTGACGCGCTTGTTGCAGGAACGGACATCTCGGGCGACGAGCTTTTGGCCAAGCACGCCGAATGGGCCGACGAGCTAAAGCGCAAGTACAAGTTCACAAAGGACAACGCCGACAAAATTCTTCGCAAGGAAATCGGAATCGTATTTTCCAAAGTCTTGGAGCACGCGGGAGTCTACAAGCGCGACAAGGCCGGAAAGGAAGCCTTCTTGCGCTTTGTCCAAGCCGTGAACAAAAAGTAAGAAGCGCGTAAAATGGAAAAGTCAGACTTCGCTAAAATATTAAGAATCACCTCCCCCATTTTCTTTGGCTATGTTTCCATCGGAATTCCCTTTGGACTTATGGTCGCGCGAGCGGGCTACCCCTGGTGGCTGGCCCCTCTTATGAGCGTCACGATGTACACGGGAACGGGCCAGTACATCGCCATCGGAATGTTCGCGGCCGGCACGGGCTTGGCGCAAATAATGCTGGTCCAAGTCTTGGTCGGAATCCGCCACGTTTTTTACGGACTGTCGCTTTTGACAAAATTCAAGGGCGTCGGAAAATGGAAGGCCTTTTTGATTTACGCCTTGACCGACGAAACCTACGCGGTCCTTTGCTCGGTAGACGCTCCGGCCGGCCAAAAGCCAGGGCCTTTTTTTTCCGCGATCGCCGCGATGGACCTTTTTTACTGGACTTTGGGAGCGATAATCGGCGGTGTCGCCGGAAGCCTGATAAACTTTTCTTTTGAGGGCGTTGACTTTGCCCTTACCGCGCTCTTTTGCGTAATCTTGACGGAACAAATACTGGCCAGCAAGGACTTTTTGCCGCCCGCGATCGGAATCGCCTCGTCCGTGGCCTCGGCCGTCTTGGAGCGCGTCGGAATCCTTCCGCAAGGGAACATGCTCTTGCTTTCTCTTTCGGTCGGAATCACCGCGCTGGCCTTGGCCAAAAATCTTTCCAAGCCCAAAACCGCGCCGGGCGGCTCCCAAGCGGCGGCTCCGGCGGAAAACGGCGGAAAGCCCCAAAACGCCTTGGGCCAAGGGGGCGAAAAATGAACTACAATCTTGTCGTAGCCCTTACAATCGTCCTCACAACCGCGCTCTTGTTCTTCTACCGGGGCGCCCCCTTCTTTATTTTTTCCAAGCGGGAGCCGCCGGCCGGCCTAAAGTTTGTCGAAAAATGCCTCCCGCCCCTGATAATCGCCACGCTGATTGTCTACTGCCTAAAGGACGTAAACTACGCCGCAAAGCCCTGGGGAGCCCCGCAATTCATCGCGATCGCCGCCACAGTCGGCCTTCACTTGTGGAAGCGCAATTCGATGGTAAGCATCTTTGGCGGAACCATTTTGTTCATGCTTTTGAGCCGCATTTTTTAGCCTTTTTTTTCAAAATTCCTATTGACAAAGAGGCTCAATAACATCATTCTATGCCTTATGCGTTTTATAGGCGTAAGGCCGCCTGACTATGGCGGCGCATATTAAACATTACAGAGGCTCGTGGATTTGAAAGGCAGTCAAGTTACCATCGACCATGTCAGCAAGCGTTTCGGCGATTTTGTCGCGCTTGACGACATCAACTTTACGATTAAGCCCGGCGAGTTTTTCTCGCTTTTGGGCCCTTCGGGATGCGGAAAGACGACGCTCTTGCGCATCATAGCAGGCTTTGAATTTCCTGACGAAGGAGTTGTTCTGTTCGACGACAAAAACGTCATTCCGTTGGCCGCCAACAAGCGCCAGTCGAACACTGTGTTTCAAAACTACGCGCTCTTTCCGCACCTTACGGTCTATGAAAACGTAGCCTTCCCCTTGCGCCTTAAAAAGGTCGCAAAAGAAGAAATCGACCAAAAAGTAAAGCAGTACTTGCGCTTGGTTCAGCTTGAGGCCCACATGCAAAAAAAGCCAAACCAACTTTCGGGCGGCCAAAAGCAGCGCGTCGCCATCGCCCGCGCCTTGATAAACGAGCCAAAAGTGCTTTTGCTTGACGAACCCCTTAGCGCGCTTGACGCAAAGCTTCGCGCGAACCTTCTTTTGGACTTGGACGCGATTCACGACAAAATCGGAATCACTTTCATTTACGTAACCCATGACCAGAGCGAAGCGCTTTCTGTCAGCGACAGAATCGCGGTAATGAATTCCGGCCACGTCTTGCAGGTTGGAACGCCCTTTGAAATTTACGAAAGCCCGGCGACGCAGTTTGTCGCGCAGTTCATCGGCGACACAAACCTCTTTGAGGCGGAAGTCGTGGAATGCGTGGAGCACAAGGACCCCAACGGCCAGGACGACTGGATGGTCACTTGCAAGGTTCCCGCTTTGGGAAAGCAAGCCTCGCTCTCCACCGACACGGCGGAACAGCAGAACCTGGACAAATACATGATGGTCACCGACTACGAACACACCGAGCCCGGACAAAAGGTCGCCTTCACGATTCGCCCCGAAAAAGTGCGCATCACAAAGCAAGAGCCCGACACCGGCGGCCGAACCGACATCAACGTTTACAAAGGCGTCGTCGAGGAGCCGATTTATTCCGGCTTCCAGTCAAAGTTCTACGTCCGCTTGGAGAACGGCGCGCTCGTCAAAATTTTCAAGCAGCACACAAACTACATGGAAAACGGACCTGCCATTCAATGGAAGGACCAGGTTTACGTCTCTTGGTCAGCCGAGGACGCTTATCTTGTTGAAGACATTGAAAAGTAGGACGGCGATGGCAGAAAACACTAGCGAAACAAAGGCCTTTAAAAAGGCCAACCCCGGCCCATTTTACGCTTGGCCGATGGGCTTGTGGTTCACAATCTTTTTCATCGCGCCGATCGTCATCATCGTCTGCTACTCATTCATGAAGCGCGACGTTTACGGCGGCGTAACCGCGGAATTCACTCTCAAGGCATACCAGCAAATGCTGGATCCGGCCTACGGAAAAATTTTCGCGCGCACTCTTTTCATCTCGGTTTTCTCAAGCTTTTTGTGCATCGCCATCGCCCTTCCCTGCGGATACGCCATAGCGAGAAGCAAGCATCAAACGCTCTTTTTGATTTTGGTAATCATTCCCTTCCTTACAAATTCACTCATCCGCATATTCGCATGGATGACGATTTTGGGCGACAACGGCTTGCTCAACTCCTTTTTGCGCATGCTTCACTTCGCGCCGCGAAAGTTCATGTTCACAAAGGGAGCGATCGTATTGGTAAGCGTCTACATGTACCTTCCCTACGCGATTCTTCCCATCTTCACCAGCGTTGACCGCTTTGACTTTAGCTTGCTTGAGGCGGCGCGCGACTTGGGAGCGACAAAGAGCCAGTCGATGACAAAGGTTTTGATACCGGGAATCAAGAGCGGAATCTTGAGCGCCTTGATTTTCACTTTCATTCCGATTTTCGGCCAGTACACCGTTCCTCAAATGGTGGGCGGAAAGGACAGCTACATGCTCGGAAACATCATCGTCGACCAAGTGCAAAAGGCGCGCAACTGGCCCTTGGCCTCGGCCTTTAGCCTTGTAATCACAATCGTTTCGATGGCCTCGATTTTGTGGATGCTCACAGCCAGCAAAAAAGAGGCGGCGCTCAAGAAATCCTCCAACAAGGAAGACTTGGCCGCCAACATGAACGGCCCGATAATCGCCAAAAGCTTGGGAGGCGCAAAATGAACAAGCTTCCTTTCTTTAGCAAATTGGTCAGCCGGCCCGCGCGCCCGGCCGAGCCCACGCGCCACGCCAAGCGCTCTTGGAAAAAGAGAGCCGTCTCGTTCGGCTTTTCAAACGCGACGCTCGCGCTCACCTTGGTCTTTTTGTTCTTGCCGCTTTTTGTAATTGTCTTCTATTCTTTCAACGAAGCCAAGGACACGACGTGGACAAAGTTTTCGCTTGTCTGGTACGAAAAGCTGATATTCGGCTCCAGCGATTTGTGGGCCTCGCTTTGGAACAGCGTCTTTGTCGCGATTGTTTCTTCGCTCGTGGCCACTGTTTTGGGAACGCTCGCCGCGATTGGAATCACTTGGTACAAGTTCCGCGGAAAAAGCTACATCCAGACGACAAGCTTTTTGCCGATGGTTTTGCCCGAAGTAATCATGGGCGTTTCGCTCTTGATTTTCTTTAGCGGAATCAAATTGTCGCTGGGCCTTATGACGATTTTCATCGCGCACACGACTTTCTGCATGCCCTTTGTCTACCTTATGGTAAGCGCGCGCATAGACGAGTTTGACTATTCAATTATAGAAGCCAGCCACGATTTGGGCGCCAACGAAGTCCAGACCTTGTTCAAGGTGATTCTTCCGGCGATTATGCCCGGAATCGTCTCCGGCTTTATGATGAGCGTGACGATGTCCTTGGAAGACTACGTAATCACATTCTTAGTTTCAGGACCGGGAAGCACGACGCTTCCGCTTCACGTCTACTCGATGATCCGCTTTGGCGTAAGCCCGGTGATCAACGCTCTCTCATTTGTTTTGATTGTCGCGATTTGTTTCGTTACAATAATTCTCAGAAAAAGCGTCAAGAGCTTCGCCTCTTCACGCTAAACTTTTTATAAGGATTTTTTTATGAAAAAAACCGCTGTTAGAATCTCCGCCATTGTGTTGGCCGCGGCCTCGTTTTTGTCGTTGCCATTTTTCTCTTCCTGCTCAAAAAAGGACGACAGGACTCTCTTCCTTTACAACTGGACCTACTACACTCCTGACGAAGTTTTGAGAGACTTTGAAAAAGAGTTCAACTGCGTCGTCAAGGTTGACTCCTACGCTTCAAACGAGGAAATGTACTCAAAGCTCAAAGCCGGAGCCAAAGGCTACGACATCGTAGTTCCCTCGCAGGACTACGTTTCGATCATGATCAACCAGGGAATGCTGCGTCCCTTGGACCAGTCAAAGATGACAAACAAGGACAACATCAACCCGCTGGCCTTGGAAAAAGCGACCTACGACCCGACAATGAAATACGCCGTGCCCTACTATTTTGGAGCGGCCGGCATTTCGGTCAACAAGACAAAGGTTCCCGCCGGCTACGCGCGCGATTGGAGCGTATTCGCCGACAAGCGCTTTGCAGGACATGCCACAATGATGGACGACATGCGCGAAGTCATGGGAGACGCCTTGGTTCACCTGGGCCACAGCGTGAACACGCTTGACGACGCCGAACTTGACGCCGCCGAAAGATTGGTCGAAAAGGAATGGAAGCCCAACATCGTCAAGTTTGACGCGGAGAGCTTTGGAAAGTCCTTCGCCTCAGGAGACTTTTGGCTTTGCCACGGCTACGCCGAGGTAATCTACGGCGAAGTTCCCGAAGAAAAATGGGACGAGACAATCGACTTTTTCATTCCCAAGGAAGGCGGAGCGGCCTACCTTGACAGCATGTGCATTCTTAAGGACGCGAAGCACGTCGACTTGGCCAACGAGTTCATCAACTACATCCACAGGCCGGAAGTTTACGCCAAGTTCTTGGACGCCTTCAGCTTCCCCTGCTTTGTAAACTTAAAGGCCGCCCAGTACATGACAAGAAAGCCTATGTACGAGGCCAGCCAAATGAACAACTGCGAGCTTAAGATTGACTTGGGCGAAGGCTTGGACAAGTACAACGAGCGCTGGCAGCGCATCCGCTTTACAGACTAAGCCGCTCGTAAATTGCGAACGCAAGACCGCAAGCGTTGGTTCGAGCGAATTTCCGCGACGCTTCGCTTGCGGGCCTGTATCATAAAACTGTCGCGGCCTGTTTGGGGCCGCCAAAATATAATTGAGGTTAGATAATTTTTAAGGAGATTCGCCATGAAAAAAGCATCTGTATTGTTGGGAGCGGTTATCGCCGCGCTTTCGCTCGCGTCTTGCGCGAAAAAAGACGTGGAGACCCTTTACCTTTACAACTGGACATACTACACGCCGGAAAAAGTCGTCGAGAAATTTGAAGAGCAGTTCAATTGCAAAGTAAAGCTTGACAGCTATTCCACTTGCGAAGAAATGTATTCAAAGCTTCGCGCCGGAGCGAAAGGCTACGATGTTGTCATTCCGTCAAACGACTTCGTTTCAATCATGATAAAGCAAGGAATGCTTCAAAAGATTGACCGCTCAAAGCTTAAGAACGCCGACAAAATCAATCCCGGCGTGCTAAAGATGCTTGATTTTGACAGCCACATGGAATGGTGCGTCCCCTACGCCTTAAGCGCCACGGGAATCATGGTGAACAAGACAAAGGTTCCGTCCGGCTACGCCCGCGACTACAGCATTTTGTCCGACCCCCGCTTTGCAGGACACGCCACTATGATGGACGACGCGCGCGAGGTTTTCGGAAGCGCCTTGCTCAGCCTTGGCCACGACATGAACAGCCTTGACGACAACGAATTGAAAGAAGCGTTTGATTTGGTCAACGGAAAGTGGAAGCCCAACTTGGCCAAGTTTGACGCCGAGGCATTCGGAAAGTCGTTCGCCGCTGGAGACTTGTGGCTTTGCCAGGGCTACCCCGAAATCGTTTACGGCGAAGTTGACGAAAGCCGCTGGGACGAAATCATAGACTTCTTCATTCCTGAAGTCGGAGGTCCGGCCACTCTTGACTGCATGGTAATCCTTAAGGACGCTCCGCACGCGGAATTGGCCAACAACTTCATCAACTTCATCCACGAGCCGGAAAACTACGCGCTCTTCATCGACGAGTTCCGCTATCCTTGCGTAGTGAACCCCACCGCGCTCCAGTACGTTACGACAAAGCCGATGTACGACCCCGACCAGGCGCTCAACTGCACTCTCAAGGCTGACTTGGGCGACGGCTTGGACAAGTACCACGAATTGTGGCAGCAGATTAGGTTTAACTAAAACGCGGACGCGCAACAAAAAACAAAACGCTCTCGCGGAAAAAACAAACGGCTGCGAACGAGGTACTTATAGGGCAAAGAGATTAGCTTGACGTGTCCTAAGTTCGCGCCGTCTGTTTTTCCGCTGCGCGTTTTGAATCATTTCAACTAGCGCGTTTCAATTAACTGTCAATCAGGGATTCTATACTCGACAAAACGGAGCCTTCCCTCTTGAACGCAGGCCTTTATTTGGCGCTCGCGTTTGGAAAGGGAGGCTTCGCCGCTTTTAACTTCTATCAACAAAATTTCTTTTATCTCGTCTCCGTCGGCGGCTCCCGGAAAGGCCACAAAGTCCACGGGCTTTCCGACAAAGCGCGCGTCGGCGGGATTGCAGGGAAAGCCCGGCAAAAAGGGGGCCAGTTGCTCGCCGGCCAAGCCTCCCAAAACCGCGCGGGATTTTTTGACCGCGTCCTTTCTGGCCTCTCGCAGGCGTCGCGAAAAGCTTAAGGCGCAAATCAAAAAGCCCGCCAAAAACGAAAGCGCTGCAAAAGCGACGATGACAAAAAACAAAAAAGCGCCGCCGCGCGCAAACAAATCTGTCAATTGACTAAATAAGGTTTTGAGCATAAAATAAAGGATAACATAATTTTGGAAAAATGAAAACAAAAAAACTGCCGCTCCCGGTCGAATCGTCCAGCCTTTCTCGCGGCTGAGGCTGTTAGGAAAGTTGTACATACACACAATTTCGCTTTCGCGAAATTGTCAGCCTCAGAGCGAGCGGCTGTCCGCCTTCTCCCTCGCGCGGCAGTTATAGTTTTTACCATAATTATTTTAACATCGCGAACAGAGCCAGACGCCAAACGTCCCGCCCCTTTATGTCCGTGTTTTTACTTTTTTCTTTACAATAACTTACGAGGTCGTATTTTATGCCCGACACACAATCGTACTACAAAAAATGCGCGCAGTGCCCGCGTTCTTGCGGCGTGGACAGGACCGCGGGTCAAAAGGGCTTTTGCGGCGAGGACAACCGCTTGCGGGCGGCCGTGGCTTGCCTGCACTTTGGGGAGGAGCCATTTGTGACGGTCTTTGGCGGAAGCGGAACGATTTTCCTTACCGGCTGCACCTTGGCCTGCGCCTTTTGCCAAAACTACCAAATAAGCCAAAAAGGCTACGGAAAGGAAATCAGCAAGGACGGCTTTGTCCGCATTTGCCTTGACTTGCAAAAGGCGGGAGCGGAAAACATCAACCTTGTCACGCCCAGCCACCAGATTCCGCTTTTGGCCGAATATTTGACGGCCGCCCGCGATTTTGGCCTTGCGATTCCTATCTGTTGGAACTCCAGCGGCTACGAAAGCGTGGAAAGCTTGGAGCTATTGCGCGGCTTGGTTGACATTTGGCTTCCTGACATAAAGACTTTGAACGCGGCCCTTTCAAAAAAACTTTTCAACGCCCCAGACTACCCCGAGGCAGCGAAAGCCGCCCTTTTATGGATGACGGAAACTTCTCCGCTAAAAATCGTGGAAGAAAAAAAAGACGGCGAGACTCGCGAAAAAATAATGAGCGGCGTCATCGCGCGCCACCTGTTTTTGCCGGGCCGCTTTGAGGACAGCGCCGACGTTCTTGACTGGCTAAAGAAAAACCTTGACGGCCGCGCGGTCATCTCCCTTATGTCGCAGTACACTCCGGTTCCGTTTAAAGAGGACGCGGAGGCGCTGCAAAAAAGGCTTGGCTCCTTGGGCGCGATCCAAAACCGCCTTGTGTCCCGCCAAGAGGACGCGGACTTACAGGACTTGATAGAAGCCTACGACTTTGAAACGCTTTTTTACCAAGAGCTGTCCGACGACACAAGTTGGCTCCCCGACTTTACAAGACCAGAGCCTTTTGGAAACAAGCTTGCGAAAGTTTTGTGGCGCGCGTAAAAAAAACAGAGCGCTCCCAGTCGTTGGGCGATTGTCGGAACGGGCAGCGACCATAGGTCGCGGTGAAACAACTCGAAATACCAGTTACGGTCTTGCAAGCATAATTCACGAGTTGCCCCTTACAATAATCCAAATTCCCGCGAAAATTTTCCTACCGCTTTTCCGCAATCTGTGTTAGAATATAAGCATGAACGAATCCCTTTTAAAAAAAATGACTGGCGTTGCCGTTCCGCTTGGCGCGCTTTGGACAAAAGAGTCTCCGGCGATCGGAGAGTTTCCTTCGCTAAAAAAGTTCGCTTCCTTTTGCAAGGGCGCGGGCCTAAAGATAATCCAGCTGCTTCCCGTAAACGACACGGGAACGCAATCCTCGCCCTACTCAGGACTATCCGCCTTCGCGCTGCATCCGATTTACGTTTGCATAAAGGACCTTCCGGAATTTTCCGCGCTCTACAAAAGCGACAAAAATTTCAAGACAGAATACGACTTGTTCCTCCAGTTCCACCCCTACAAAAGCCGCTACGACTACCAAGGAATCCTTGACAAAAAAATCGCGCTCCTTATGCGCCTTTACCAGACGACAGCTGCCGCCGCGACAGGAAAGCCCGACGCGACCCTCTCCGCTTGGATAAAAAAGAACGAATGGATAAAAGCCTACGCGGTCTACAAAAACCTAAAGTGGAAGTACATGCAGGCCTCTTGGAAGGCTTGGAAAAAAGAGGACCAAGTTCCCGGCATGGAAGAAATCGAGCGCAGGTGGAGCGACAAGGCGCTAAAAAAAGACCAGCTCTTTTACGCTTGGCTACAAATGCGCGCCGCCGAGCAATTCGCCGAAGCCGCCGCCGCCGTAAAAAAGGCCGGCATAATTCTTAAGGGCGACATGCCGATTATGATGAACGAAGACTCCTGCGACGCTTGGGCGCATCCAGAATTCTTTGACCACAGCTTGCGCGCGGGCTCTCCCGCCGACGGCCCAAATCCATGCGGCCAAAACTGGGGCTTCCCGACCTACAATTGGAAAAACCTAAAGGCCGCGGACTATTCTTGGTGGATAGACCGCTTAAAAAGCGCGGAAAAGTATTACCAAGCCTACAGGCTTGACCACATCCTGGGCTTTTTTAGAATTTGGGCGATACCCGAGCGCGAGACAACCGCGCTCCTTGGCCGAAGCGAGCCTGGAAGCCCGATAAGCCGCGACGAGTTGATAGAAGCGGGCTTTAACGAGGGCCGCATTCATTGGCTGGCCGAGCCGCACGTTCCGACAGGAGACATAGACTACTTTACTTGGAACCACGAGGCCTCGACAAAAATTTTGGAAAAAATCGCGACAAAACTTCCAGGAGAAGAACTGTGGAATTTTAAAAGCTCGGTAAAAGGCGACAAGGACATTTACGAAGCCGACTTTAAAGGCCTTTGCCAGGCGGAAGCCGAGCAAAAAATAAAGGAAGCGCTCGCAAAAAAATGGCGCGACAGAACCTTGCGCGAAATAAAAAAAGACAAATTCGTCGCGCTCTGGACTTACCAAAACACCTACCCTTGGTCAACCTTGAACGGCGACGAAAAGAAAAAGCTGCAAGCATTGGTGGACGCTCATCGCGCCAAGGAAGAAGGCCTTTGGAAAAAGCAAGCCTCCGACATTTTGCAAACGCTCACCAATAGCGTCGACATGGTTCCCTGCGGAGAGGACTTGGGCGTAAACCTTGCGGCCGTTCCCCAAGTCATGGGCAAGAACAAAATCCTCCGCCTCAACGTTGTCCGCTGGAGCCGCGATTGGGGAACTCAAGGCTCGCCCTACGTTCGGTTCGCCGACTACCCGCCGCTTAGCGTGACGACCACAAGCGTCCACGACTCTTCGACAATCCGCCAATGGTGGACCGAAGAAAAAGAAAGCGCGGCGGCCTTCTTCAAGGCCAACGGAAAAATTTTCGCCGACAACGGAATATTTGAAAACAATTTTGAAACCTTTACCGAGAAAACCGCGCGCTCTATTTTGGAAGCGGCGGCCGCAAGCCAAAGCCTTTGGGCGATTCATCCGCTTCAAGACTTTTTGTACTTGCAAAAAAAATATTGGCTCTCCGACGCAAAGGACGAGCGCGTCAACGTTCCGGGCCAAGTGACCGAGTTCAACTGGACATACAGGATTCCCGCGAGCGTGGAAGAATTGTCCGCCGACAAAACGCTTTGCGACGAAATAAATTTTCTTGCAAAAAAAAGAAAGTAGGTTTATAATATAAGGGTAATATGAAAATTTCTTGCAACGAGTTTCACGTTTCAAAAGACATTCGCGACAAGTGCGACTTTGACTCATCGCTTTACTCTTCAAGCGGAAACGTCATCATCACTGATTTAAAGAAAGTAAGGATTTTCGCGGAGAAGCTCAACCAGTATTACGACAAAATAGGACTAAGCGAAAAGCGGATCAGCGCGGGCCAGCTTAACGCGATGGGCTTGATTGACGAAATCTTGCACTACGTTTCGATGCTTTACCGCCGCGACGTTCTAAAGGCTTCGTTTGAAGGAGCGCTCGCCTCTCTCGACCAAAAATTCGGCAAAGAAAAAATCGACGAAATCCTTTTGCAGTTCACAAACGAGTATCCGCCCACAACGGTTTACCGCAAAGAAATTTCAGCGGAGGAATACTTAAAGCAAAGCGCCGTCGACGCGGGAACAAAGCTTGAGCGAACAAACCGCGAGGCCACGTTTGAAGAAATGATGATGCTTCACTTGGCCAACGAAAACCCGGCCTTCGCAAAGTTCTCCGTTCTCTTTAGCGAAACAAAGCTCAGGAAAAACCCCGTCTACGCCCAAGCCTGGGAAGAGACGCAAAAATACTTTAAGGGCCAGCCAAAGTTCGGCCCCTTCAACAACGACTTTGTCACATTCTTGCGCGAGCCGGTCGCCTTTAGCCCAAAAAGCCTTCGCGGCCAATTGCAGTACATCCTAAAGCATTGGATGTACCTTATCGGCGAATGGCTCAAAAAGCGCCTCTTGGCAAGCCTTGACACCCTTAGCGAGGAAGAAAAGGCCGCTTGGCGCGGAATCAAGGGCGGCGAAGTCGAAATGTCGCCATACAGCTACGAAAACTTGATGAACGAATACGAGCGCTACTCGCCCGACCGCGACTGGATGCCAAAAGTGGTCTTGATGGCAAAGACCATTCTTGTTTGGCTTTACCAGCTGACAAAAAAGTACGGCCGCCCGATCGAGCGCCTTGACCAAATTCCCGACGAGGAATTGGACACGCTTCGCGACCAAGGCTTCACGGGCCTTTGGCTCATCGGCCTTTGGGAACGAAGCAACGCCTCAAAGCGCATAAAGCAAATCTGCGGAAACCCGGAGGCGGCATCTTCCGCCTATTCATTGATGGACTACACGATCGCCGGAAACCTTGGCGGCTGGGACGCCTTGGACAACTTGCGCCGCCGCCTTTGGCAGCGCGGAATCAGGCTTGCAAGCGACATGGTTCCAAACCACACGGCGATGGACAGCCGCTGGGTCGTCGAGCGGCCCGACCTTTTCATGCAAAGGCGCGACTGCCCCTTCCCGCAATACACATTCAACGGCGAAAACCTTAGCCACGACGGCCGCGTCAGCGTTTACTTGGAAGACCATTACTATTCTAAGAGCGACTGCGCGGTGGTCTTCAAGCGCGTGGACAACCAAACAGGCGACGTCCGCTACATTTACCACGGAAACGACGGCACCGGAATGCCTTGGAACGACACCGCGCAAATCGACTTTTTGAACCCCGCCGCGCGCGAGGCCGTAATACAGGACATTTTGCACGTGGCCAGGAACTTTCCGATAATCCGCTTTGACGCGGCCATGGTTCTTGCAAAAAAGCACATACGCCGCCTTTGGTACCCCGAGCCGGGACACGGAGGAGACATAGCCACGCGAAGCGAATACGCGATTTCAAGCCAAGCCTTTGAGGACGCGATTCCCAACGAGTTTTGGCGCGAGGTCGTTGACCGCGTGGCCAAGGAAGTGCCCGACACGCTGCTTTTGGCCGAAGCCTTTTGGATGCTCGAAGGCTACTTTGTCCGAACGCTCGGAATGCACCGCGTCTACAATTCCGCCTTTATGAACATGCTCAAAAAGGAAGAGAACCAAAAGTACCGCGACACGGTCAAGAACACGATAAAATTCGACCCGCAAATCCTAAAGCGCTACGTAAACTTCATGAACAATCCCGATGAGGAAACCGCCGTGGCGCAGTTCGGAAAGGGCGACAAGTACTTTGGCGTCTGCACTCTTATGGTCACGATGCCCGGACTTCCGATGTTCGGCCACGGCCAAATCGAAGGCTTTGAAGAAAAATACGGAATGGAATACACGCGAGCCTACCGCGACGAAAAGCCCGACGAAGGCTTGGTAAACGGCCACTGGCAGCTGATATTCCCGCTCATGAAAAAGCGCTGGCTTTTTGCCCAGGTCGAAGACTTCCTTTTCTACGATGTTTGGGACAACGGCCGCGTGAACGAAAACGTCTTCGCCTACTCCAACCGCGTCGGAAACGAAGCCGCCGTGGTCTTCTACAACAACAAGTACGAAAGCGCTTCGGGCTGGATAAAGCAATCCTGCGAATACGCGGTAAAGACCGGCCACGGCGACGAAAAGGTTATGACAAGCCGCTCAATCAGCGAAGGCCTTGGCCTTACAGCCGAAGACGACAAGTACCTTATATTCCGCGAAAGCCGCGCCAACCTTTGGTATGTCAGAAAAAGCTCCGACATTTGCCGCGACGGAATGTTCATAAACCTCAGGGGCTTTGAATGCCAAGTCATGCTTGACGTTCACCAAGTCAGCGACACGCTTGACAAAAAGTGGAGCACATTGAACAGCGTTTTGGCCGGAAAAGGCTGCGCGAACCTTGAGGTTGAATGGGAAGAAATCCGCTACAAGGAATTGTACGCCGCCTTGTCCGCCTTTGTGAACGAAGACTTCTACAAAAAAGGCCTTGCAATCCTAAAAAAACCGGCCGCCGCTGGAATCAAAAAATTCTTGGATTCAAGCAAAAAAGCCGCGCTGGCCTTTTACCAAAAAGCCGACCTTTTCCGCGCGCAAGACCATAAAATCTTTGGCGAGCCTTCAAAGCCCCTAAGCGCGGCGGCCGCCAAAAAATCGGCGCAAGACCAATTCAAGGCTTTTGAAAAGTCCTTTAAGAAGGCTTGCAAAATAGCGGCCGCCAAAAAAGGCGCCAAAGATTTGTCAAAGGCAAAAAACGCAGCGGACTTTGTTCTTTACGGCGAAAGCTTAAATTGGACGAACCCAGAAATCCTGCTTTCAGAATGCGTCGCGCTTAGCCTTGCCGAGCGGGCCTTCGCGGCGCGCTGGTCGCTTGACAGAAAATTGTGCGAGGCCATGCAGGCGGCCGGCGTTGAATGGAAGGGCCAGAGGGACGTTTTGTACCGCGCCTTTGTCCTTGCAAAAATTAGCGGCCTTGACTTGACCGCAAGCAAAGCCAAGAAGGCGGGAAAAGCGGCGGCTTCGAAAAAAACTGCGGCCGCAAATCCGGCGGCGCTGGCCCTAGCCTCTTTGTGCTGCGAAAGCGCGGACGCCGTCGCCTTAAGCCGCGCCAACTCTTTTGACAACGTCGTTTGGTTCAACAAGGAAGAGCTTGACAGAAGCCTTTTCTTGGCGGCCCAAAACGAGTTTATATTGGGAATCAATTCCGACAAGGATATCCTTGCCTTTTACAAGCTTATGGCCGCCGCGCAAGAAAAGGCGCAATACAAGTGCCGCGCTCTTGTGGAGCAGTTTGAGCCGCAAAAGCCAAAAAGCAAGGCCAAGAAAACCGCCGCGAAAAAAGCGTCTGCCGCCAAAAAGCCGGCTGCAAAAAAGAGCGCGGCATCGACGGCTTCCAAAAAAACAAAAACTGTAAAGGCAAAAAAGAAAAACGCCGAAAATATAATAACAAATAAAGTTGCGAAAGCCGCCGGCAAAAAAGCGGCCGCAACTGTAAAACAGTCCAAGGCAAAGTCTGGCGCAAAAGCGTCGGTAACTTTGGAAAAAAATAAAAAGGCTTTGAAAAAAGCCGGGGGAAGGAATATGGCAGAAACAACAGCCAAGAAAGCGCCCGCCAAGAAAGCGGCCGCGACAAAAAAGCCCGCCGCTAAAAAGCCGGCCGCCAAAAAGGCGCCCGCTAAAAAGACAGCGGCTAAGAAAACTGTAGCCAAAAAGCCGGCCGCCAAGAAAGCGCCCGCCAAAAAGGCCACAGCCGCCAAAAAGCCGGCCGCTAAGAAAGCGCCCGCCAAAAAGGCCACAGCCGCCAAAAAGCCGGCCGCCAAGAAAGCGCCCGCCAAAAAGCCCGCTGTAAAGAAGGCTCCGGCAAAGAAATAAGTGTTTTAGCGCTGTTTTTGGCGCTAAAAACTTGTTTTAAAAAGTCCGCTTCGTTGGAAGCGGCTTTTTTTTTGCCCTTTTTTTGATTTTTTTTCATTTTTTGCTAATTTTTCGCTTTACAAAAGCCGCTATTAGTAGTATCATATACCTATGCTAAACACTAGATATAGCGTTTGCTAAAAATCAAGGGAGGAAATCGGCAAAAAAGCGCGAAAAACAGCGCGATTTGTTAAAAAGTTCAAATGAAAATCATAAAAAGAAACGGCGAAGAAGTTCAGTATGACGTTCAAAAGATAGAAAACGCGATTCGCAAGGCAAACGAGACGGTTCCCGTCGCCGAGCGTTTGAGCGAGGAAACGATTCACAAAATCGGAGCCGAAATCACAAAAAACTTTGAGGAGAGAGGCCACGAACCCAATGTTGAGGAAATCCAAGACTTGGTCGAAACCAAGATTATGGAAAACTCCGCCTACTCCATCGCAAAAAAATACATCACATACCGCTACCAGCACGCGCTGAACCGCAAAGAGAATTCCACAGACCAGCAAATTCTTTCCTTGCTTGAATGCAACAACGAGGACGTAAAGCAGGAGAACTCAAACAAAAATTCCACGGTCGTTTCCGTCCAGCGCGACTATATGGCCGGCGAAGTAAGCAAGGACATAACCAAGCGCTTTTTGCTCGACGAAGATTTGGTCAAGGCCCACGAAGAAGGCTTGATTCATTTTCACGACGCGGACTATTTTGCCCAACACATGCACAACTGCGACCTTGTCAATTTGGAGGACATGCTTCAAAACGGAACTGTCATAAGCGGAACAAGAATCGACCGCCCCCATTCCTTCTCAACCGCCTGCAACATCGCCACGCAAATCATCGCGCAAGTCGCCTCTTGCCAATATGGCGGACAGAGCATTTCGCTAACCCACTTGGCTCCCTTTGTCGACGTAAGCCGCAAAAAGATTTCGGCCGAAGTCCACGACATCGAACAAAAGACCGGCATCAAATACACAAGCGAACAGTTTGACTACATCGTTCAAAAGCGCTTGGACGACGAAATCAAACGCGGCGTTCAGACGATTCAATACCAAGTCGTAACCTTGATGACGACAAACGGCCAGTCTCCCTTTGTGACTGTCTTTATGTACCTGAACGAAGCTGAGTCCGAGCAGGAAAAGGCCGACTTGGCCTTGATTATCGAGGAAGTTTTGCGCCAGCGCTATAGGGGCGTAAAAAACGAAAGCGGCTATTGGGTGACTCCGGCCTTTCCAAAATTGATTTACGTTTTGGAAGAGGACAACATCGAGCCCGACTCTAAGTACTACTACCTCACCGAGCTTGCCGCCAAGTGCACCGCGCGCAGAATGGTTCCCGACTACATTTCCGAAAAGAAAATGCTTGAGCTCAAAATCGACGGCGCGGGCCGCGGAAACTGCTATCCCTGCATGGGCTGCCGCTCCTTCCTTACGCCCGACTCAAGCGCAAACGGCTACGACAACGTGGCTGGAGCGCAAAACTGGGTGGCCGGAAAGTCAAAGTATTACGGCCGCTTCAACCAAGGCGTCGTAACGATCAACTTGGTTGACGTGGCTTGCTCTTCAAACCGCGACCTCAACGCATTCTGGAAAATATTCGACGAGCGCCTTGACTTGTGCTACCGCGCCTTGATGATCCGCCACAACCGCTTGATGGGAACAAAGAGCGACGTGGCGCCGATCCTTTGGCAAAACGGAGCCTTGGCGCGCTTGGCCAAGGGCGAGACAATCGACAAGCTTTTGATGAACGGATACTCGACAATCTCATTGGGCTACGCGGGCCTCTGCGAGTGCGTGCGCTACATGACAGGAAAGCCTCACACAGACCCCGAAGCGACGCCATTCGCGCTTGAGGTAATGAAGCACATGAACGCGGCTTGCAAGGCTTGGAAAGAAAAAGAGCATATCGACTTTTCGCTCTACGGAACTCCGCTTGAGTCAACGACATACAAATTCGCAAAGTGCCTCAAAAAGCGCTTTGGCGAAATCAAAGGCGTGACCGACAAAAACTACATCACAAACTCTTACCACGTTCACGTCACCGAGCAAATGGACGCCTTTACAAAGCTTACCTTTGAGTCTCAGTTTCAGGTCCTTTCGCCCGGCGGAGCGGTAAGCTACGTCGAAGTTCCCAACATGGAAAACAACATTCCGGCCGTGATGGCGCTCTTAAAGCACATCTACGAGAACATCATGTACGCCGAGCTTAACACAAAGAGCGACTGCTGCCAAAAGTGCGGCTACACCGGCCAAATTCAAGTCGTCGCCGACCAGGACGGAAAGCTTGTTTGGGAATGCCCCAACTGCCAAAACCGCGACCAGTCGACGATGAACGTGGCTCGCCGAACTTGCGGCTACATCGGAACGCAGTATTGGAACCAAGGCCGAACGCAGGAAATCAAGGAGCGCGTCCTGCACTTGTAGTCTATGTTCTACGGCCAAATAAAAAAGTTTGACATCGCAGACGGCGAAGGCGTTCGCGTGAGCGTCTTCGTTTCTGGCTGCAAAAACGCTTGCAAGGGCTGCTTTCAGCCGCAAACTTGGAATTTTTCCTACGGAAAGGAATTTGGCCTTGACGCGCTGAACGAACTTTTGGAAGCCTTGGACAAGCCTTTTATCCAAGGCCTTTCAATCCTTGGCGGCGAGCCTTTTGAAATCGAAAACCAAGCCGACGTTTTGGACTTGATAAAAGAGGTTCGCCAAAAGTTCCCGCAAAAAGACATTTGGTGCTGGACCGGCTACGTTTTGGAATCCGACCTGCTTCCCGACTACGGCCGCCGCCACACCGAGCATACCGAACAAATTTTGCGCTCGATTGACGTTTTGGTCGACGGCCCCTTTATCGAAGAAAAAAAAGACTTGCAGCTGGCCTTCAGAGGCTCGTCCAACCAGCGCATAATCCGCATGAAAGACTTTTGGGCCGGACGGGACAAGCAATAATTGCTTGCAAGGCCAAAAAGCGCCGCCCAAAAAGTTTTCAAGCCATAAAAAACGGCCGCTCCGTTTTGGAGCGGCCGCTATTTTAGTCTTGCAAACAAGCCCTGCGCGTTTGCGCCAAACGCTTATTTTGTCGCGCCGGGGATTTCCTTGTCAAACTCAGGATTTCCGTGGTGGTATGTCGGAAGAAGCTTGGGAGAGACCGCGTTGCCCTTGATTTTGGCGGCGGTTCTGGCCTTTTCAAAGTTCTTTACGTGCTGGAGCGAGAGAGTCTTTGAAAGCTTGATTTTCTTGAACATCTTTCCGGCTTCGATTCCGGCTTCGCGTCCAAAGACTACAACGTCAAGCAAGCTGTTTCCCATCAAGCGGTTTGTTCCGTGAACGCCGCCTGAGGCCTCGCCGGCCACCAAAAGGTTCGCGACGTTTGTGTGGCAAGTCTTGTCAATCTCAACGCCGCCGTTCTGGTAGTGGAGCGTCGGGTAAACCAAAATCGGCTCCTTGCGGATGTCGATTCCGTACTTGATGAACATCTTGTACATGGCCGGAATTGACTTAAGGATCGTTCCCTCGCCGTGAATCATTTCGATCATTGGAGTGTCAAGCCAAACGGCGTCCTGAACGTCGTTCTTAACTCCGCGGCCTTCGCGAACTTCGCGGATAATGCCGCTAGCGTTTACGTCGCGAGTCTCAAGCGGGTGGATGTAAACCTCACCGTCCTTGTTGATGAGCTTGGCTCCAAGCGAGCGGACTTTTTCGGTTACGAGCTTTCCAAGAATCTGGGTCGGGTAAGCGGCTCCAGTCGGGTGGTACTGCAAGCTGTCCTGGTAAAGAAGCTTGGCTCCGGCGCGGTAGGCGATTACAAGGCCGTCGGCTGTCGCGCCGTAGTGGTTTGACGTCGGGAAGCCCTGGTAGTGCATTCGTCCGGCGCCGCCAGTGGCGATGATTACGACTTTGGCCTTGGCGATGCGGATTTCGCCAGTCTCGATGTTCATCAATACGGCTCCGGCGGCTTCGCCCTTTTCGTTCTTGATGATTTCGATGGCGGCCGTAAAGTCAACGACCGTGATTTTGTCGGCGCGGTTGAATGTTTCGTCGCGGAGAGTGCGCATGATTTCGGCGCCTGAATAGTCTTTGCAGGCGTGCATTCTCTTGCGGCTTGTTCCGCCGCCGTGAGTTGTCACCATCGTTCCGTCGGGCTCTTTGTCAAATTCAACGCCAAGGTCGTTGAGCCATTTGATTACTGACGGCGCCTTGTTTACCAATGTGTAAACCAATTCGGGCTTTCCGTCAAAGTGGCCGCCGCCAAAAGCGTCAAGGTAGTGCTGGGCCGGAGAGTCGTTGGGCTTGTCAGCAGCCTGGATTCCGCCTTCGGCCATCATTGTGTTGGCGTCGCCAACGCGGAGCTTTGTGACAAGCAAAACTTTGGCGCCGGCCTCGCTGGCCATAATCGCGGCGCTGGTTCCCGCTCCGCCTCCGCCGATTACAAGAACGTCAGTCTCGTAGTCAATGTGGCTAAGGTCGATCTTTTCGGGCTCGATGCGGGGCTTGGCCTGAAGCATTTCGGCCAACTCGATCGGGGCCTTTTGTCCCTTGTTGGGACCAATCTTAAGCTCCACAAACTGCTTTTTGATGCGGTCGGGGTGGAACTTCAAAAGCAAATCGTCTTTTTCCTCGGCTGTAAGACGAGCATGTTCAAACTTAAGGTTCGCTTCGCGCTTTTTCGCCACGATTTTCGCGGCTTTGTCAAGGTAATTTCCGTACATATTCGTCTCCTTCCTTATTTTTCAATCTCGCGAGTGTTATACAGATTCTTGATCTGTTTTTTGTCGCCGGTCGACATAGCGATAAGCTTTTTGATTTCCTTTTCGCACTTGCCGGCGTCGATTTCCTTTACGCGGTCAAGAAGGTGCTGGGCTTGCGGCTGCAAGTACTTTCCGTTAAGGCGGCGGGCAAGCTCGGCCACTTGCGGGTGGCTGATTCCGGCCGGACAGCGGCTGGAGCAGCATCCGCACATAACGCAGTCAAACGAAAGGTCCGCGCACTTGGCAAAGTCGCCGCGCTGGGCGTAAGCGATGTACTGCATTGTGTTGAGTTCCTGGGGACAGGCGCGGGTGCAGGCGTTGCAGCCTACGCAAGAGTAAATCTCAGGATAAAGCTGCATCATGATTTGCTGCTCGGGCTTAATCTTGTTGATGTCGTAAACCTGCTTCACCAAGGGGAAGAACGGAAGAGTCGCGATGTACATGTCGTTCTCAACCTTCTTGGAGCAAGCCAAGCAAGTCTGAAGCTGGTTTTGTCCCTTGATGCGGTAGATTGTCGCGCAGGCGCCGCAAAAGCCGTTGCGGCAGCCGCATCCGCGCTTAAGCTGGTAGCCGGCGTATTCCATCGCGTTCATAATCGTCAGTTCCGCCGGAACGTCGTATTTTTTTCCAAAAATGTAAATTGTGGCCATTTCCTTTTGTTCTGCCATATCGTTCTCCTATTAATATTCAGGCGGCAAATCCGCCAACTGCGTAAAACTGAACACAGGGCCGTCCTTGCAGACGAACTTGTTTCCTACATTGCACCTTCCGCACTTTCCGATTCCGCACTTCATGCGCATCTCAAGCGTTGTAAAGACGTTGTCGTCCTTAAAGCCAAGCTTTTTAAGAGCGTCAAGCGACAAGTGAATCAAAATCGGCGGGCCGCACATAATGACAGTCATGCTGGGATCAGGATTCATCTCGGTCACGTAAGGCGGAACAAAGCCAACGTGTCCGTCCCAGCCTTCCTCGGCGCGGTCAATCGTCAAGTCAAGCTTAAGGTTTGGGGCGTGGGCCCATTCTTCCTGAAGCTGCTTTAGGAAGACAAGGTCAGCCTTGCTTCTTGAACCGTAGATGACCTGGATTTTTCCGTAGTCGGAACGGTGGGCAAGCATATAGTCAACGACCGAGTGAACCGGAGCCAAGCCGATTCCGCCGGCGATTACCAAGATGTCCTTGCCTTTGAATGTCGTGTCAACGGGAAAGCCGTTTCCAATCGGGCCTCGGACGCAGATTTGCGTTCCGGGCTTGGCGGCGTGAAGCCAGCTTGTGACGCAGCCGCACTTTTTGATTGAGAACTGCTGGTATTCCTGAACGGTCGGCGAAGAAGTGATTGAAATCATCGACTCGCCCACTCCGGGAACGATCAACATCGCGCACTGGCCGGGCTTGTGCTCAAAGAGCTTCTTTCCGTCCAAGCCGACGACGCGGAACGATTTTACGTCGGGAGTTTCGTCGAACATTTCTTTGATTACTCCGACATACGGAATAAATGATTCTTGCTCCAACATTACTTTCCTCCCAAATCGGCTTCGTTAAAAGCCTTGATTACTTTTACGATGTTCATGTGGATCGGGCAGCTGTCCAAGCAACGGCCGCAGCCTACGCACATAAAAAGCTTTTCGTGGGCCATCGGATAGTAGACCAGCTTGTGCATAAAGCGCTGGCGGAACCTTTCCTTTTGCGTGAGGCGCGGGTTGGCCGCCGCCATTTGCGTGAAGTCGGAATACATGCACGAGTCCCAAGTGCGGCTCTGCTCGATTCCGTGGCCAGTGTCGTAGTCGCGGACGTCAAAGCACATGCAAGACGGGCAAACGTAGGTGCAAGTTCCGCAGCCAAGGCATGACTCGCTAAGCTTTGCCCAAACGTCCGAGTTGAAAAGCGTCATCATCGGAACGTTCTTGAACCTTTCCAAGTCAAGATGCGCGAACGGAAGCTTTTCAATCTTTTCCTTAATCGCCTTCTTTTCCGCGTCAACGGCGGCCGCGTCCTTTTCCTTAAGCGCGCCCTTCACGCTGTCAAGGAATTTCTTTCCCTTGTCGGTGTTGGCGTTAAAGTAAAAGTCTCCGCCCGCAAGCCAAGCGCTTACGTCGCCGGCGGGATTGGCCGCGTCCAAGCCGTAGCTTGAGCAAAAGCAGTTCTTGTCAGGCTCAGAGCAAGCAAGGGTCACGACGATGGCGTGGTCGCGGCGGTTCTTATAGTAGCTGTCGGTGGGAGTCATTTCCAAGTAAACTTTGTCAAAGATGTCAAAGGCCTTGGCGTCGCAAGCGCGGACTCCAAAGACTACAAAGTCGTCCAACTCTTTCCTTGGGTCTTCAACGGTGATGTTTCCCGCTTCGACTTTGTAGCCAACCATTTTTTCGGTTTTGGGGAAGAAAAAGTCCTTGGCGCTGCGGACAGTCTTTAGCGCTTCGGAAAGCTTAGTTCCCTTTTGCCATTTTTCAAAATTCGCTTTTCCGCTTGAGTTGTCAACGGGAAGGTAAAGCGTCTTGTCTTTTGCGATCGCCTCAAAGAGCGAATTGATTTTGTCTTTTGATACGCTAAGCATTATTCGCCTCCTTCTTCTTCAGGCGAGCGCTCGTAAACAACGCTCGGCTCCGCGTCGCCGGCTGTCCAAGTGAGCATCGGCGGCTTGGTCTCCATGTCGCTTCCGGCAACATAGGGTCCGTAGATTTCGTCGATGTCCTTGACGAACTTTCGGTTGAGCAAGTGAAGCGGAATGTGTTCCGGGCAAACGCGAGAGCATTCGCCGCAATCGGTGCAGCGGCCGGCGACGTGCCAGGCGCGAATGATGTGGTAGAGGCTTTCCTCAAAGGGAACCTGGGCCACCTTTTGGCTTGTGTACAAAGCGTTGTTGTCAAAGACGCACTTTTCGCAAGTGCAGGCCGGGCAAACGTCGCGGCAAGCGTTGCATCTAATGCAGCGGCTGAATTCGTTCTTCCAGAACTCGTGGCGCTCGTCGGCGCTCATAGCGGCGATTTTTTCAACGCCCTCAAAGCGCGACGGATCTCCAATCGCCTCTTCGCGGGCCTTTCCGACAACCTCGTCGTAAACGACGTGCTTTTTGTTGCGGCAGTGGTCGCAGCCCTCGCCTTCCTTAACGGCCTCGTCCATCTCGCAAGCGCAAGGAACGGCAACAATGTAAACGTCGTCGCGCGTGATTCTGTTTTCCTTTAAAAGCTGGCAGAACGAGTGCGTGTCGCCGGGCTTTAGGAAGGCCAAAACCTTTTCGTTGGGAATAGGCGCTTCCGCCGCGTTGGGGTCGCGCTGCTTGGCCATCGCGTTGTTCGTGCGTGTCGTAGTCTTGGCCGTTTCGATGGCGCGGGTAATCTTTACCAAATACTTTGAAAGGTTTGCCTTGCAGTATTTGTTAAAGACAAAATTCTTTTCCAAATCGGCCGCGTCCTTAAAGGTCGAAGGAGTCACGTCCTCGTCAAAGAGGCCGCGCCTCCAGCCGATAACCTGCTGGACCGCGCCGCTCGCCAACTTTTCCTTGGCGATTTTTATCAAATCGGAAGTTAGTTCTTGCATCGTACGTCCTCCAATTTTTTGTTTTCGCCAAGAGCGGTGATTTTGGCTACAAAGTCGTTCATAATTCCGGCAAAGCGGACGCCTTCCGCCGCCGAACACCATTCAACTCTTGTGCGGGCCTTTTCGATTCCCAAGAAGTCAAGCATGCTGAAGAGCAAAGTCATTCTTCTGCGGGCAAAGTAGTTGCCTGTCGAATAGTGGCAGTCGCCAGGGTGGCAGCCGCACAAAATCACTCCGTCGGCTCCGCGCTGGAAAGCCCTCAAAATAAAGAGAGGGTTCAAGCGGCAAGAGCACGGAATGCGGATAATTTTTACGTTGGCCGGATACTCCAAGCGGTTGTTGCCCGCAAGGTCGGCTCCGGCGTAGGAACACCAGTTGCAGCAAAAGGCAACGATTCTTGGTGTCCAAGATGTGTTTGTTGTTACGTTCTCGCTCATAGTACAGCGTCGACCTCCGCCAAGATTTGTTTGTTGCTAAAGCCCTGCAAGTCCATGGCTCCGCTGGGACACGCGACGGTGCAAGCGCCGCAGCCTTGGCACATGGCCGAATTGACTTGCGACACATGGCGCGTGATTGTAGTGCGGTTGGGGCCGCGGAAATCCTTGTCCACGTAGCTGATGGCGCCGTAGGGACAAACGTTCGCGCACTGGCCGCAGCCGTTGCAAGCGTTCTCGTCGGGCTTGGCCGTGCAAGGATTGTTCTTGAGCTTGTCCTTTACCAAAAGGCAAATCGCCTTGGCCGCCGCGCCGGAAGACTGGGCGACGGTTTCCGGAATGTCCTTGGGGCCCAAGCAGGCGCCTGCAAGGAAGATTCCCGCTGTCGGGCTTTCCACCGGGCGGAGCTTTACGTGCGCTTCCAAGAAGAAGTCGTCGTTGTCCATAGAGGTTGTGAGCATTGTCGCAAGCGGGCGCGCGGTTTCGTCGGCTTCCAAAGAGCCGGCCAAAACCACCATGTCCGCTTCGATGTGAACTTGCTTGTTCAAAATCAAGTCGCTTCCCTGAACGTCAAGCTTTCCGTTGGCTTGCGGAGTGACCTTTCCAACCATGCCCTTGATGTAATGAACGCCGTACTGCTCCACGGCTCGGCGGTAGAATTCGTCAAACTGCTTTCCGGGAGTTCGCACGTCGATGTAGAAGACGTAGCATTCTGTGTCAGGCCAGTGGTCTTTGGTAAGGATAGTCTGCTTGGCGGTGTACATGCAGCACACTTTAGAGCAGTACTGGTTGCCCTTTCCTTCCGCCGAGCAGCGGCTTCCGACGCACTGGATGAATACGATTTTCTTGGGAGCCACGCCGTCCGACGGCCGGAGAAGATGTCCGCCTGTCGGGCCTGACGCGTTCATCAAGCGCTCGTATTCCAAAGAGGAAACGACGTCCTTGCTGAGTCCGTAGCCGAATTCGGCGTAAGGCTTAAGGTCGATCATGTTGTAGCCGGTGGCCACTACGATCGCGCCGTATTTTTCGGTGATGACCTCGTCCTTGGCGTTGAAGTTGATCGCTCCGGCACCGCAAACTTTTTGGCACATTCCGCAAACGTTGTCTTTTCCGTTCTTAAGCGCCTTCATGTGCAAACAGTAGTTGGCGTCAATCGTCGCGATTTTTGGAACGGCCTGGGCGAACGGAATGTAAACCGCGGTCTTGTTGTTGAGGTTAAGGTTGAAGTCGTTGGGAACCTTTTTCATCGGGCATTTTTCGGTGCATTCGCCGCAGCCCGTGCACTTTGTCTCGTCAACGTAGCGGGCCTTTCTCTTGATGTCCACCGTAAAGTTTCCGATGTAGCCGGTGACGTTCGTCACTTCGCTGTAAGACAAAATGCGGATGTTGGGGTTCTGGCCTACTTCTGTCATGCGCGGTGTTACGATGCAAGAGGCGCAGTCCAAGGTCGGGAAAGTTTTGTCCAGCATGGCCATCTTTCCGCCGACCGTCGGCTTTTTCTCGACCAAATCGACCGGGAAGCCAGCGTCGGCGATGTCAAGAGCGGCTGTAATGCCGGCGATTCCGCCGCCGATTACAAGAGCGCGCTTTGTCATCGGAGTTTCGCCCGGAGTGAGCGGAGTGTCCAAGATTGACTTTGCGATGGCGGCTTTTCCAAGCGCGATGGCTTTTGTAGTCGCCTCCGCCATGTCCTTCATTACCCACGAGTCCTGCTCGCGGATGTTGGCGATTTCAACCTTATAGGGGTTGAGCCCCGCCCTCTCCGCGCAAGCGCGGAAGGTTTTTTCGTGCATTCGCGGAGAGCATGAGCAAAGGACGACGCCCGTAAGCTTGTCTTCCTTTATGCGCTCCTCGATCATCGCTTGTCCGGCGGAAGAGCACATGTAAGTGTAATGGGTCGAATAAACGACTCCGGGAACCTTTCCCAATTCTTCCGCGACTTTCGCTACGTCTACTGTTCCAGCAATGTTAGTGCCGCAGTGACATACAAAAACACCAATTCTTTCCATCTGTCCCTGCTCCTATTTCTTGTATTTTCTAAAGGCGCTGACGATTGCCTGCTGCGGGATTTCCTTGTCCAAGTAAGAAGGAACGTCCTCCGACTGCAAGTGATGCGGACCGCGCTTGCGCTCCACAACGTCGCGAACGGCTTGAATCAATTTTGCCGGCTCAACCTGGCGCGGGCAGCGCTCAAGGCAGGCAAAGCAGCTGAGGCAAGCGTAAATCGATTTGGTTGAGAGCAGTTTCTCGACTTCGCCGTTCTCGACCATCTGAACAAACTGATGCGGGTGGTATTCCATCGCGTCATAATTGGGGCATGTGCCGGAGCACTTTCCGCAAATCATGCACTTCTTGGGATTGACGCCGCTGACGTTAAGGATTTCTTCCTTGATTTGCTCGCTTTCGGACTTAAGCAATTTTTTCCTCCTTGATCAACTTCAAGGCCTTTTCCTTTACGCCAAGCGCGTCGGCCAAGAGCTCGGAAAAATAAATCACGTCAAGCTTTGAGTCGCCCTTGTTCTTAATCAAGTTGTACTTGCAGAGGGGGCAGCTGGTGACCAAAAAGTCGGCGCCCATGTCCGAGGCGTTTTCAAGAATTTTCTTGGCCCGCTCTTGCGGAATGGCCGGATCGTCGAACATCGTGTAGGCGCCGCAGCACTCGTTTCGCTGCGCGTAAATGACCGGAGTGGCGCCGATGGCTTTGATGAAGTCTTCCAAGATTTGCGGATTTTCGGGATCGTCAAATTTAAGGACGTTGGCCGGGCGCAAAAGCAGGCAGCCGTAGTAGGCGCCGATTTTCTTTCCGGCAAGCGGATTCTTGACGGCGGCCTTGACATTGGCCCAGCCCACCTTGTCGCGAAGGACTTCCAAAAAGTGGACGACGTTGGCCTCGCCGTGGTATTCGATTCCGTCCTGCTTAAGGTAGTTGTTGGCCTTAAAAGCCACAAACTCGTTGCCCTGCATGTCGGCGTTCACTTGCTTAAGAACGTTGTAGCAGGCGGAACAGAGAGTGACCAATTCGCGTCCAGCGTCGCGGGCGGCCGCCAAGGCTCGGACAGAAGAAAGCTTTTGCGCCACCTCGTCCGCGGCCGTCGGGTAGACTCCGCCGCAACACTGCCATTCAGGAATTTCCTCAAGCGAAAATCCCAAAGCTTCCGCCGAAACGCGCGCGTAAGCGTCAAGGTCTTTGGCCTTGTTCTTTAGCGTGCATCCGGGAAAGTATGAATAAGTTGTGTTCTCCATAAAGTTTCCTTATCTATTGTTTTTTGTCGTTGTCATTTAGGAAAGGCCATGGCTTCCGGCTTGAAGACCTTGTCGAACTCGGCGGCCGTCAAGAAGCCCAAGCCGACGCAAGCTTCTTTGAGCGAAATGTTTTCGTCAAAAGCCTTGTGGGCGGTCTTGGCCGCGTTCTCGTATCCGATGTAGGGATTGAGAGCGGTGACAAGCATGAGCGAGTTGTAAAGGTTGTGCTTCATCTTAGCCTTGTCGGCCTTGATTCCAACCGCGCAGTTCTTGTTGAAGCTGAGCATCGCTTCGGCCAAGAGGCGCGCGCTTTGGATAAAGTTGTAGGCGATTACCGGCATAAAGACGTTAAGCTCAAAGTTGCCCTGGCTTGCGGCAAAGCCGATCGCAGCGTCGTTACCCATAACCTGCACGGCCACCATCGTGACGGCCTCGCACTGGGTCGGGTTGACTTTTCCGGGCATGATGGAAGAGCCCGGCTCATTTTCGGGAATGCGGATCTCTCCAAGGCCGTCGCGAGGGCCAGAAGCAAGCCAGCGGACGTCGTTGGCTATCTTCATCATGTCGGCGGCCAAAGCCTTTATGGCGCCGTGGGCGAATACCAACTCGTCCTTGCTTGTAAGCGCGTGGAACTTGTTGGGAGCCGTGGCGAATTTCTTTCCGGTCAACTTTGAAACGCACTCGGCGACCTTTTTGTCAAAGCCCTTGGGCGCGTTGAGGCCGGTTCCGACGGCGGTTCCGCCAAGGGCCAGCTGCTTAAGGTACGGCAAAGAGTTTTCGAGCATTTTGCGGTCGCGCTCCAGGCTTGTCCTCCAGCCGGAAATTTCCTGACCGAATGAAATCGGAACGGCGTCCTGCAAGTGGGTGCGGCCGCTCTTTACGATTTTCATGTTTTCTTTTTCAAGCTTTTTGAAAGTTGAAACAAGAGTGTCGATCGCCGGGAAGAGCTTGTCTTCGATGGCGTATACGGCGGAAATGTGGAGCGCCGTGGGGAAAGTGTCGTTTGACGACTGGCTCATGTTGATGTCGTCGTTGGGGTGGCAAAGCTTTTTGCCCGCGATTTGATTGGCGCGGTTGGCGATTACCTCGTTGGCGTTCATGTTGCTCTGCGTGCCGCTTCCGGTCTGCCATACGACCAAGGGAAAGTGCTCGTTGAGCTTTCCTTCAATCACTTCGTCGCAAGCCTTGGAGATAACTTTAAGTTTTTCGGCGGTCATCTTTTGCGGCTTAAGAGCGTTGTTGGCCATGGCGGCGGCCTTTTTGAGGTAGCCAAAGGCCTTTGTGATTTCGCGCGGCATAGTCTCGATGCCAACGCCAATCTCAAAGTTCTCGTGGCTGCGCTCTGTCTGGGCGCCCCAGTACTTGTCGGCGGGAACTTTCATCTCGCCCATTGAATCGTGTTCAATCCTGAATTTTTCTGCCATAGTTTTTCCTTTTGTCCAGCGGCCTAGAAGTTGACCTGCTTGATGACGTCCTTAAGGCATTCGGCCGAGTGGCGCAGCTTTTCGACTTCGTCGTCCGTAAGCGGAGCGGCGATGTGGCCCTTGATTCCGTTGCAGCCGACCAATGTCGGGATTGAAAGGCAAACGTCCTTGATGCCGTACTCGCCGTTCATCATTGAGGAGATTGTCAAGACAGAATCCGTGTGGTAGTTCAACGCCTCGACCAAGTCGGCTGTAGTGGCCGCGATTCCGTAGTTTGTGAATTTTTTGGCGCTGATGATGATTCCGCCAGACTTTCTGATGTAGTCCTCAACGTCGTTCTTGTCAAAGTCGGGAAGCTTGGGGCCTGTGAAAGACTTGGCGAAGTTGTCCACTGGGATCGAACCGATGTTGGCCAAAGACCACGGAACAAAAGAAGAGTCTCCGTGCTCGCCAAAGACGTAGCCGTGAACGTTTGTCGCGCCTACCTTGTAGGTCTCGGCGATGCGGGCGCGGAAGCGGGCCGTGTCAAGCAAAGTTCCGGTTCCGAAAATGCGGTTCTCCGGGATGCCGGAAGTTTTTACGAACTGGTATGTCAAAATGTCAACAGGATTGGCTACGATTACGTAAAGAGCGTTGGGGCAAGCCTTTGTTATCAAAGGAATAACAGACTTTGTGATGTCGACGTTGGTCTGGGTAAGGTCAAGGCGCGACTGGCCGGGCTTTCTTCCGACTCCGGAAGTGAAGATGACGATGTCGGAGCCCTTGGCGTCCTCGTAGTCGCCGTCGCGAACCGAAATGGGGCCTACAAAGGGAGTGGCCTGGCGAATGTCCATCGCCTCGCCCATCGCCTTTTCCTTGATGATGTCAATGACCACGATTTCCGAAGCCAACTGCTTTAAAGTGAGCGCGTAGGCTACCGTTGATCCTACTTGGCCCGCACCGATGATGGTAATTTTGTTTGCCATAAAAACTCCTGTAAATTCCGATATAGAATTTAATTTTTGCCTGTTATAGTTTGAATCTATGTGTCCAAAGACAATAAGCCCAAGGATACAATAAATTCAAATTAAAGTATAAACCCATATTCAGATTTTGTTAATAAGCAAACGTCAATATATATGAAGAATTCGCGCGAATTTCGCGATTTTTTCGCCATTCTGTGAAAAGTTTCACTAAAAAACCACAATAATTAGCATATGCTAACCAAAAAGCCCGCCATAGCGCTCCGCCAATAAAAAAACCGCCCCAAACAGGCGGTTTACTGTGATTATTTTCACGGCGTTATTGCAGCGCGATAATACCGCTGTTCGCGCAAGCTTGGTTGCGATTGCCAGCGCTCGCAAGAGCGCAGTTGGATAAAATTCCAATAGCAAAACGGAACGTAGCGCGAATGTTGCGGCTCATGCGGCTAACAAGCAATTTTAGGCTTTCTTTTGCTTTTTTTTGCCGCTATTCTACTTCTGTGACCGAGCTGATGACGTTAAAGGCGTCCAAAAAGCCGGTGTCGCTGACCGTTTTTTGGGCTTGCGGAGACATGTTCATAAGGTAAAGGCGCTTTCCGGCTTCGCGGCCGTCGTTAAAGGCTGCGAACAAAACGCCCATTCCGGTGGAGTCGATTTCAAAAACGTTGGACAAGTCAAGAACCAAGTTTGTTTCTTGAATCGCCGCGTAAACGCGGTTTTGAAATTCCGTCAAAGTGTATGAATTTATCGCGCCGTTCAATTCAAGAAGAATGTAGTTGGCGCCCTTCTTTTCAGTTATTGTCAACGCTTCCATTGTCGCTGTCCTCCTCGTCGCTTACAGTCTGGCTGTCCTTGTCAAGGTAGCGGATCATCATTACCGTGATGTCGTCGTCAAGTTCCTTGGCCATAAAGCGCTTTAGGTCGTCAAACAAGAACGAGCACATGCGCATTCCGCTGTACATATAGTTGTCGGTCATGGACTTCTTTATTCTGTCCTTTCCGTACTGTTCGCCGCGCAGAGAGTGGCTGTTGATGAGGCCCGCGGTTGTAATCGCGATTACGTCTCCGGCGTTCATTTTGATTTGCTTTACCTTAAGGAGCGGGCTGATGTCCTTTACAAAGCCAAGAACGTAGCCGTTTCCTTGGATTTCGATGACGTTGTTGTAGGCGCGGGTGTACAAGAGCATTGTCGGGATTCCGCAGTTGATGTAATACAGCGTGTCGGTCTCAAAGTCCATCAAGCAGAAAATGCCGGCAAAGAAAGTTCCCTTGGGCAGGCTGAAGCGAATGAACTGGTTGACCTTTGCCACAAGCTTCTTAAAGTCGTGGGTTGAGTTAAGGTAAGTGCGGATAATAGACTTTAAGATTACCATGCTCATTGAGGCCGAGATGCCCTTTCCGCTAAGGGAGCCGGTGACAAAAATGTGGCGCTTTTCGTTAAGGCGGATAAGGTCAACGAATTCGCCGCCAATGTTGTGGGCGGGAACCATCAAGTAGCCCACGTCCATTTTGGGGTTTTCAACTGGATCCATGTTTTCCTGGATCGAAGTGATGATCTGCGCAGACATGCGGATTTCGCGGTTTACGGTTCCGACGACGGAAGCGTTGGCGATGTTTGACATGTAGTAGCCAAAAACAAAGAAGTAGGAGTAAAGCTTGTCAAAGACTTGCTTGTCGTATTCGTCGTAGCTGGCTCCGCCGCGCTTTTCGCCTAGGGCGATGACGCCGACCAAGTGGCGGCCTTCGTTAAGGATGATCAAGACTTCCGCTCCGACAGCCTTAAAGAAAGCGTTGATTTCAGCCTGCTTTTGCTCAAGCGCAAAGATTCCTTCGGCCTGGTTTTTCATAAAGATGTTGATGTTCTGCTGGCGAATCGCCTCAAGGCCGGGATCCAGGCTGCTAAGCGTGGGCTTTGTTCCCTTGCTGGCAAAAACGGTGTTCAACTCATTGTTTCCGCCCGCTATCAGGACCTTCATCTCGGCGACGTTGGCGCGGTTTTGGAATATTTCAAAAAGCTTTTTGCAAATGTCGCTGGTTTCGTCGTTGTAGTCGATGGCGGCCAAGTCGGCCTCAAAAGCCGCGCCGTAGCTTGAAGAGCGGAAGGTCGAAAGCTTTGAGAAGGCGGCGGCAAAAAGGCGGCCGGCAAAAACGGCCACAAGCGCGATCAAAAAGAGCACCGTCGTGTACAAGCCCTTTGAGGTTGAATAAATCGGACGCAGGCCCACAAAAAACAAGGCCGCAACAAAAGACGGAAGAGCGTACTTGATGATGTTGACCAACAGCCCCGAAAGCAGCGTTATCGTATCGTAAATTTTGTCCTGGACCGAAATTCTAGTCAAGAAGGTGACAAAAATCGCAAGGACTCCAGTGTAAAGCGTAATCATCATCGGAAGCATTTCCGAAATGTAAACCAGCGCAAAGCTTGAAATCCATGCGAAAGCAAGGGCCGCGCCAAACAAAATCGCGCGCTGGAAGGCTTGCCTGGAATTAGAGTTTTCGGCGCTAAGAAGCACTATCAAGGCGCTCATTCCGGGCAGGAAAAACACAAAAATTCCAAAGTACGCGTGGATCCAATTTATCGGAAAGAATTTCGCCAGCTCGCCCTTGAACAAAAGCTCGGAGCCAAGTTCAAAGCGGGTGTAGTCGGCAATTTCAATCTTTGAAGAAGAAATATAAAGCGCGGCGAGGATGAAGAACACTTCCAAGAAACTGGCAAACTTATTGCGCTTGACCGCGTTCCCCAAAAAATAAAAGGCTATTACAACGAATATCAAGCCGATCAAGAACAGCATCGCGTGTTCCAAGAAAACGGTGAAACGTTCAGGCCCCCACATGACCATAAGCAAGGAGACCACCATCAAGACGGCGGTAGCGGCCGAAAGCAGCACAATGTTAATGAGGGAGTTTTCGTTCCTCATGTTCTTTGTGTTGACGTTGAACGAAGCCCAAGCCAAATACGCGGCTATTCCAATATTTAGAATTACGTAAATCATCAGCCTACCACCTTTGTAACCATCATAGTAATGTCGTCGTGAAGTTTGTTTTCGCCTTTGTAGTCAAAAATCAACTTGACTACGTCGTCGACAAATTCCTGCGGCTGCTTGGCGGCGCTCTTTGTGATTGTCTGCTTGTACAATTCAGTGTCGCCCAACTCCACGCCCTCTTCGTTCATTACTTCCGAAACGCCGTCCGAGGCGAACAAAATCAAGTCGTCGCGGAAGAGGCGCTGCTCGTCCATGTGGACGTTGTCCAAGTCGATGATTCCGACAACGCCGCAGTTTGACGACAGCGGCTTGATTGTGTATCCGTCCGGCGCCCTTGTGATGATCAAGGGGTCGGACATCGAGGCGTTGACATAGCGGATCGTCATCTTTTGCGTGTCGACTACGCTGATAAAGAGAACGGTGTACTTGTCCTGAAGCTTCATTCCCTTAATCGCCTTGTCAATCGCGTATACGATGGAAACCAAGTCTTCCTTGTTTTCCATAATCTTCACCGTGTTCATTACCAAGCCCATGATAAGGGCGGCCGGCAAGCCTTTTCCCGAAACGTCGCCAAGCATCAAAAGCGTCTTATGCTTGTCGATCGGAAGCGCCGTGTAGTAGTCGCCCGAAACGTTGACAAGCGGGCGGAAGTAAGCGGCCAAGCGCAGGCGGTGCGGCTCAGGCAGTTTTTGCGGCAAAAAGAGCTTTTGAGTTTCGGCCAACTGTTCCCAGTCCTTTGAAAGCGAGGCGATTTCCGAAAGGTTTGCGATTGTCTCCGCCCTTTTTCTAAAGCGGACGAATTCGTCAAAGAGCTCTTTGTATATGCCGGTGTCAAAAAGGCGCGTGTAGCGGCAAAAAATGAAAAAGTGGTGTTTGTTCGCGCAAAGGAAAAAGCCTCGCGCCGTTTTGTATGAAGAAACTACGCCCAGCTTGTCTCCGATAAAGTGGTATCCGTCCTGCCAAGACGCCGGAAAGTTTTGGTTGAGCGTCGTGACGGTCTTTTTGTCGCTTGTAAGCAAGTCCGTGGAAGAATAAAGGACATAGTCTTTTTCGGAATCGATGTACAAGACGGAACAGTCCGCCTTTCGCTCCAAAATGTTCTTCACTATTTCGTAAAAGTCGTCAAGGGAGTAGCAAAAGCGCAAGGCGTCCATGAATTGCTGCATGAACCTTGTTTCGCCTTTTTGCAAAACGTCGTTCTCGAGTTTTTTATTTATGGCTATCGAGGCGGTCGACATAATAGTAAGGCTGAACAAAAGCAATACAAACTCAAGTATTATAAAATACGCGCTTTCTATGCCGGCCGTGATGGGAGGAAGAATAAAGCGCGAAACTATCAAGAAAAGCGCCACCGCAAGAATGTTTGAGACTATAAAGACATATCGTTTTTTTGTTTTGAGCATAAAATCCCCTGAAAAGAATTCAGACTATTATAACACATTATCGGCAAAAAAGGGGAAAAAACGCGCAAAAAATGCGCCGCCCGTGTTTACGGTTGCAAGACCATAAACAATAGGCTAGCGATTGAGTTCTGAAAGTTTTAGAAGCGCGGGGCTCTTTGTGGCTCCCTCGGCTTCGGCAAAGGCTTCCAAAAGCTGCTTTTGCCTGGAATTGAGCTTGGCCGGGATTTGGACCACGATTTTTATGTACAAGTCGCCCTTTCTGGAGGCGGAAGCTATTCCCTCCCCCCGGACGCGCAAAAGCTTTCCGTTTTGGCAGCCGGCCGGAATCGGTATGTCTATCCTGCGGCCGTCAAGCGCCGCGATCGTAACCGTTCCGCCCAACGCGGCTTGGCTCATCGAAATCGGAATCGCGCAATACAAGTCGCTTCCGCTTCGCTCGTAGCATTCGTCGTTTTCAATGTGGACGACGACGACCAAGTCGCCCGGCTGGCCTCCGTTTCGGCCCGCGTCGCCCTGCTTAGGGATTACAATGCGCTTTCCGTCCTCAATTCCGGCCGGAATCGTAAACGAAACGACCTTGTTTTCCTTTTGGTAGCCGGTGCCGTGACAAACCTTGCAAGGATGTTCTATTATTTGGCCGCTGCCGTGGCATTGGGGACAAGTCTGCGAAACGGCGAAAAAGCCGCTGGAGCGCCTAATTTGGCCCATACCGTTGCAGGCGGGACAAGTCTTTTTTCCGGTACCGGATTCGGCGCCAGTTCCGTTGCAAGCCTTGCAGGCGGCGTTGTGGGCAAAGCGCAAGTCTTTCTTTACGCCAAAAACCGCCTCCTTAAAGGTGATTTCCAAATCGTAGCGCAAAGAGGCGCCGTCGTTGTCGGCCTGGCGGCCGCGGCCGCCTCCAAAGCCTCCGCTGAACCCGCCGCCGAAAATGTTGTCGAATATGTCTCCAAAGCCGCCGCCCATTCCGCCGAACAAGTCGGAAAAGTCATGGAAGGCGTGCGAGTACTGGGCTCCGCCGCCTGAGCCCATTCCGTCAAGGCCGGCAAAGCCGTATTGGTCGTAAATCGGGCGCTTTTTGTCGTCGGAAAGGACTTCGTAGGCTTCGGTGGCCTCCTTGAACTTTTCCTCGGCCTCTTTGTTGCCGGGGTTTCGGTCAGGATGGTACTTTACGGCCAGCTTGCGGTAAGCCCTTTTGATTTCGTCAATCGAGGCGCTCTTCTCTATTCCCAATACTTCGTAATAATCGCGTTTTGCAGACATCTCTTATTCTCATCTATAGGCGCATGGACGCGCCGTTTTTGGTATTGAACAAATGCCGCGAGTTTCGCAAAAAGCGAAACTCGACAAGTTCAAAAGCGCGCGGAGGCGCTTTTGAACTTATTTGTCGTCGTGGACTTCGTAGTTCACGTCTTCGGCGCTGCCTTTGTCAAAGCCGGAAGCTCCCGCGTTGGGGTTCGCTCCAGCTCCAGGATTGGGACCGGCGCCAGGATTGGCTCCAGCCGCTCCGCCGGCGGCCTGCTGCTGCTTGTAAAGCTCTTCGGCAATCTTGTAAGAAGCCTGCTTTAGGGCTTCGGTCTTGGCCTTGATGTTGGCAGTGTCTCCGACTTCCAAAGCCTTCTTAAGCTCGGCCACAGCGTCCTCAACCTTTTGCTTTTCGGCGCCGTTGATCTTGTCGCCCAATTCCTTGAGGGACTTTTCTGTCTGGTAAACCAAGCTGTCGGCCTCGTTCTTGGCGTCAACGGCTTCGCGCTTGGCCTTGTCGCTGGCGGCGTTGGCTTCGGCGTCCTTCACCATCTTGTTGATTTCTTCCTCGCTCAAGCCGGAAGAAGAAGTGATCGTGATGTGCTGGTCCTTTCCTGTTCCCAAGTCCTTGGCGCTTACGTTCACAATGCCGTTGGCGTCGATGTCAAAGGTGACTTCGATTTGCGGAACGCCGCGGGGAGCCGCGGGAATTCCGTCAAGGTTGAAGTTGCCCAAAGTGCGGTTTTGGTCGGCCATCTCGCGCTCGCCCTGCAATACATGGATTGTGACGGCAGTCTGTCCGTCGGCGGCGGTGGAGAAAACCTGGCTCTTTTTTGTAGGAATTGTCGTGTTGCGGTTGATGAGCTTTGTCATTACGCCGCCCATGGTTTCGATTCCCAAAGAAAGCGGAGTTACGTCAAGCAAAACGACGTCCTTTACGTCGCCCTGCAAAACGCCGCCCTGAACGGCCGCTCCGATGGCAACCGCTTCGTCGGGGTTGACGGAACGGCTTCCCTCTTTTCCAAAAAGCTCTTTGACGACGTCCTGAACCTTGGGCATGCGGCTTGAACCGCCTACCAAAAGGACTTCGTCGATTTTGTCGGCCGTGATGCCCGCGTCGGCCAAAGCCTTGCGGCAGGGCTCTTTTGTGGCCTCGAACAAGTCTTCTGTCATCTGCTCAAACTGGGCGCGGGTAAGGTTTTTCTGCAAGTGCTTGGGGCCTGTCGCGTCGGCGGTGATGAACGGAAGGTTGATGGCCGTCGATGTCTGGGCGGAAAGCTGGATTTTGGCGTTCTCGGCGGCTTCGCGCAGGCGCTGCAAGGCCATCGGGTCCTTTGAAAGGTCGATTCCTGTGTCCTTCTTGAACTCGTCCACGAGCCAGTCCATTATTCGGCGGTCCCAGTCGTCGCCGCCGAGGTGGGTGTTTCCGTTTGTAGACTTTACCTCAAAGACGCCGTCGGCCAATTCCAAAATTGAAATATCGAAAGTGCCGCCGCCCAAGTCGTAAACGGCGATTGTCTTTTCCTTGTTCTGGTCCTTGTTAAAGCCAAAGGCAAGCGCGGCGGCCGTAGGCTCGTTGATGATGCGCTTTACGTCAAGGCCGGCGATTTTTCCGGCGTCCTTCGTTGCCTGGCGCTGGCTGTCGTTGAAGTAGGCCGGAACCGTGATTACGGCTTCAGTGACTTCGCTTCCAAGGTAGTCCTCGGCGGTCTTTTTCATCTTCTGCAAGATGAAGGCCGAAATTTCCTGGGGGCTGAACTGCTTTTGGGCGCCGTTGTCGGTGACCTCGACGCGGCAGTCGGCTCCGTTGTCAATGATTTTGTAAGGAAGCTTGGCGGCCTCGCCGGTCAACTCGCTGTAGCGGTGGCCGATAAGGCGCTTGATTGAGTAAACTGTGTTTTTGGGGTTTGTGACCATTTGGTTTTTGGCCGGCGCTCCGACAATGCGGTCGCCCTGGGCCGTGAAGCCTACGATTGAGGGAGTCGTGCGTCCGCCCTCAGCGTTCTGGATGACGACCGGCTCGCCGTTTTCCATCACGGCCACGCAAGAGTTTGTCGTTCCCAAGTCAATTCCGATAATCTTTCCCATAATTATTCTCCTATTCTTCTATATATTACTTGTCTTTTGGCATTGTCACCATAACTTTGGCGTTACGGATGACCCTGTCCTTCAACTTATATCCCTTAAGATAAACTTCCTTCAAGACCGGCTTTTCAACCTCGTCCTGGCAGCTGCCGATGGCCTCGTGCATGTCGGGGTTAAAGTCCTCTCCGGCCTGGCCAAAAGCGGTCAAGTTGTACTTTGACTCCAGCATCGAAATCAGCGACGAGCTTATGATTTTGACTCCGTCGGCTATTGCCTTGGGGTCGTCTGCCTTTTCGGCGGCCTCAACCGTGCGGTCAAGGTTGTCAAGGCTGTCCAGCAAGTCCTGCAAAAGCGCGGTGTTGGCGTAGTCGTAGGCGTCCTGCTTTTCTTTAATAGTGCGCTTGCGGTAGTTGTCAAAGTCCGCGGCGCGGCGCAAAAGCTGGTCCTTAAGGTCGGCGTTCTCTTTTTCCAAAGCCGCGATTTTCTCTTCCGGGGTCGGCTCTTTTTCTTTCTCTGCGGAACTGTCGCCCTCAGGCTGAGCGGAATCGCTTTCTTGAGCGGAACCTTCCTCCGCGCTGGCGTTTTCTGCGTTTTTTTCCTGTTCTTTGCCGTCAGAAGCGCTTTCTTGACTTTCTTGGCGCTCTTTTTCTTCTTCCTTTTCTTCCATACCTATAAAGATAATAAAAACGACTGGAAATCGTCAAGTTTTTATGGAAAAAAAAATAAAAAAAAAAAAACGCCCAACCGCTATGGTTAGGCGTAAATTTAAGCCAACTTCCGGACTTGAACCCGCCGACAATCGAAGAGGCGTTAAAAAAGCGAGCGCCGCTCGCTTTTAGCCTCATCGATAGAACGGCGCGCGGCGAAATTTATTGAGCCGCTCGGTTTAAGTCCGCAGTAACCAAAACGCTCACAAACAAAAAAAAGCGTTCCCCCCAAAGGAAACGCTTAAGTTAAAGCCAACTTCCGGACTTGAACCGAATACCTGCGCGTTACGAGTGCGCTGCTCTACCAGGTGAGCTAAGTTGGCAAGTTCCGCCATAATAGCAAAATTTCAAAAAAAGTTCAAGAGCCGCAAAAAGAAATTCACCCTTTCCGCTCAAAAAATGTGAAAATTCTCCCAAAAAAAGCGAAAAAAAATTTGACAAATCGGCAAAAAGGCCTTAAAATAATCCTAATAATATAATTTAACGGAGGGCCAGCATGGCTAAAGTTGAACTCAAAGGAATTGGCAAAATCTACGACGGAAACGTCCGCGCGGTTACCAATTCAAACATCACAGTTGAAGACAAGGAATTCTGCGTTTTCGTAGGACCTTCAGGATGCGGAAAGTCAACCACTCTTCGCATGATCGCCGGTTTGGAAGACATTTCAGAAGGAAAGCTTCTTATTGACGGAAAGGAAATGAACGACGTTCCGCCGAAAGACCGCGACATCGCGATGGTTTTCCAGAACTACGCTTTGTATCCTCACATGACAGTATACGACAACATGGCGTTCGGACTTAAAATCCGCAAGATGGACAAAAAGGAAATCGACCGCCGCGTTCAGGAAGCCGCCAAACAGCTTGACCTTACGCAGTACCTTACAAGAAAGCCCAAGGCCCTTTCGGGCGGACAGCGCCAGCGCGTAGCCGTAGGCCGCGCCATCGTCCGCAACCCCAAGGTATTCTTGTTCGACGAGCCTCTTTCAAACCTTGACGCCAAGCTTCGCGTTACAATGCGCGCCGAAATCGCGGCCCTTCACAACCGCTTGCAGGCCACAATGATTTACGTTACCCACGACCAGATCGAAGCCATGACGCTCGGCGACAAAATCGTAGTAATGAAAGACGGCGTTATCCAGCAGATTGGAGCCCCGCTCTACCTCTACAACAACCCGATCAACAAATTCGTTGCCGGCTTTATCGGAACTCCGCCGATGAACTTCCTTACCGTAAAGGTAATCGAAAAGGGCGGAAAGGTTGTCGTTGACGAAGGCTCGTTCTCTGTCGTTCCCACAGCCGACCAGCAAAAGCGCCTCAAGGCCTATGTTGGCAAGGAAGTTTACTTCGGAATTCGTCCAGAAGACTTGGAATACAGCGAAAAGGCCGGCGAAAACGCCATGCAGATGAAGATCACCAACAAGGAACCGCTTGGAGCTGAGACTCACCTTTACTTGTCTACAAACAAGGGCCAGAACATCATCGCCAAGACAACGGCCAACGCCGCGTTCCGCTTGGGCGAGACTGTAACCTTGCTCCCCGACATGAAGAAGGCCAAGTTCTTCTCTACAGAAGAAGGCGAGCCCAACATCATCGAGGACATCAAGAAGGAATGGTAAGCTAAGCATTACCCGGCGGTTCGCCGCCGGAATTAAGCGCGAAGCATTACATATGAAGAACGGCGAAACGGCAACAAGGGCCAACGCCGTTCTTTTTTTTGTCCGCTTGATATTTATTCCGCGTTCCTATAGAATGGCGGAATGCAAGAAAATCCAGTCAAAGAAAACAAGATGGGCGTCATGCCGGTTGGCCGCCTTTTGGTGAACATGTCGCTTCCAATGATGATAAGCATGTTCGTGCTGTCGCTCTACAACATCGTCGACAGCATTTTTGTCGCGAAAATCAACGAAGAGGCTTTGACCGCGGTTTCGATGGCATTTCCCTTTCAAATGCTTATGGTCAGTTTTGGCATGGGAACGGCTGTCGGAGTGAACGCGCTTCTTTCGATGCGCTTGGGCCAAAAGAACTTTGACGCCGTGAACAAAAGCGCGATGAACGGAATTTTTTTGGCGGCGGTCACTTATATTTTCTTTGCGCTTTTGTGCGTCATTTTCGTTCCGCCCTTCTTTAGAAGCCAAACGCAAAACCAAACGATTATAAATTACGGAATAACTTACCTTTCCATCTGCATGCTTTTGGGCTTTGGCCAGTTTGGCCAAACGATGTTTGACCGCATTTTGCAAGCGACAGGAAAAACAGTTTGGACCATGGCCTCGCAACTGACAGGCGCCATCTTTAACATCATCTTTGACCCAATATTGATTTTTGGAATCGGACCTTTTCCCAAAATGGGAATCGCAGGAGCGGCGGCGGCTACGGTTGCAGGACAAATTTTGGCGGCAATCGTGTCGCTTGTCTTTAACCTTAAAGCGAACCATGAAGTCCAGTTTAGCCTTAAGGGCTTTCGTCCGGACCCGACAGTGATTTTGCAAATCTACAAGGTCGGAGTTCCGTCAATCGTTTTGCAGGCGGTGGGCTCTTTAACCTCTTACACAATGAACTTGATTTTGGGCATGTTCAAGGGCATCGCCGACACGGCAATCGCTGTTTACGGCGTTTACTTTAAGCTGAACAGCTTTGTCTTTATGCCGGTCTTTGGCTTGAACAGCGGCATGGTTCCGATCATAGCCTACAATTACGGCGCGAAAAAGCCAGACAGAATCAAGCGCGTCATAAAGCTTGCCATAATCGCCGCGTGCACCATAATGGCCGTCGGCGTCTCGCTATTTGAGTTCATTCCGCAAAAGTTTTTTGGCCTTTTCAACGCTTCCGACAAAATGCTAGAAATTGGAATCCCGGCGCTTCGCATAATCGCGCCCAGCTTTATGGGAGCCGCGGTTTGCATTTGCCTTGGATCGGTTTTCCAAGCCCTTGGAAGCGCAAGCTACAGCATGTTTGTCAGCATCGCGCGCCAGCTTTTGTTCTTGCTGCCTAGCGCGTACCTTCTTTCGCTCACGGGAAACATAAACAATGTGTGGTGGTCTTTTTTGATTGCCGAAACGATTTCGATAACGCTTTCTCTGTTTTTCTTTGAGCGCGTCAAGAAAAAGAAGTTTGGATGATATTGGGATCGAACCAACGGCGGATTCCAGCTGTTTTTCATTAAATTGCGCGACCTACACGCAATTCCTTGCAATATAATAATTTATATAAACACTTTTGTCAAGAAAATTATCATAATTATTGCAAAACAGCAAAAAATGTCTCGATTTGCTATCATATCTGCTATCATAAATGCTGACAATTTTTCCCAACGTCAACTGTTTTTCATTTATGCGAACACTCGCCTATTTTGCCGCGCAGAACTTTAGCGTTAAACCGCATCAAAGTTACGCGAAGGCGAGTTCCAAACGGCGATTCGATTTCACGCAGTCAAGAAGATAGTAGTTGATGATGTTCTGGTAAGGCATTCCCGTTTCGTTCGACATTTCCTTAAAATAGTCAATCACCTGCTCATCCAAGCGGATTGTTATTTGCTGCTTGAGTTTTCCAATATAAGGGTTTTTCACAGCCTTTGAAAAATCGTAATGGTCTCTCATATCAAAGCCCTCCGTATTGCTCAGTTTCCTGTCCGTCAGCTTTTCTGGCGGAAATGATTCTCACCACTTCCTCGCATAATTATAATATAATTATGGATATGGCTTTTGTCAAGGAAAAAATTAAAGCTCCGTTTACCAGCGCAAACTAAGTTCTTTTAAGCAGAAAGTTTGCGCTTTCCCTAGAAGCATTGTCTTCAGTTAAGACGGCGCAACGTTGCATCATCTTGAAAACCGGCCAGCCATCCAAGCGGCAAAGGCGACCGGCAAGCCATAAGCTTCCCAAAACAGGCAAAATCAGGCTGGTAGGAGGATAATGCACTCTAATAAGCAATAGTCAAGTGATTTGTCCGAAAGGCAAGATAAAGAAAAGTGCGTTGAACATCTCCTAACTCTTTACATTATCAATAATTGGAGTGCGTTAAACATCGTATTTTTCAACGCACTTTTAACGCACTTTAACGCACTATGGGACGGCAAAACTGTTGACAATTAGGATAGAAATCTAAGACGGCGCAACGTTGCGCCATCTTTACTGACACAGTATTAAAGCACAACTTTAATGACAAGCGCTAAAGACGAGCGCTATAATATTTTTGGAAGCAATGGCAGCACCCACCTGAGCGTATATTTCGTGAAACTCAGGTTTGTAGCCATATCTGGCGTTCACCGCATTTATAGTTTCTGCCGCTTCCGTTTTTATGTTCACTAAGAAAAGTGAAAAGAAAAGTTTACAAAAACGTACATGATAAAGCTTACCAACATTGAACGGACTGGAAGAAATGTGTCCATGATTGTCGAATCAATGGACACCCTTCCTCACCAAAAATACCGATTGACATTTGATGTGGAAACTGAAAAATATTCCGCGTCCATAAAAAATCCCGATTAGTTCGACGTCGCAAAAATAATTCGCAAAATCAGCTCTTATTTGGAAGAAGAAAAAAAAGCTGCCCGTCATTGATTGCATCGCATGTTATTAAAGCGCGGCTTTAATGCGCTCTCCCCGATCTTGCGCTATAATTTGCTTGTCGTTTACGTCAGAGATAGCCACTGCGGCTTTTCCATTGGAATTATGCGACAGAGGAGCGCTGCCCTCTAACGACATTCGCTCCTGCCTTTTGGCGGGAGCGTTTTTTTAGCAATGACAAAATCCGCCGCTTCAGTTTAAAAAAATCAGGCTTGCCCTTTCGGACAAGCCTTTAACACTCGGCGAAGAAATTGATTCCTCTTCAAGCGATAATATAGTAACAGGCAAACATAATTCCGTCAATGGTTTATTGAATAATTAAAGAACAACTTTAATGACAAGAGAAGCAAAAATACAAATAAAAGACATTGTCGGAAAATTCGTTGAAGAGCTCAAGCCAAAAGCCATTTACCTTTTTGGCTCGTACGCCCCACTTCTTCGCTTAATTAGAATATAATTATGGATATGCCATTTGTCAAGAAAAAAAAATTATGGCTCAGGTTACCAGCGCAAACTAAGTTCTTATAAGCTGAAAGTTTGCGCTTTCCCTAGAAAAATTTTCGCAGTTAAGACGGCGCAACGTTGCGCCATCTTGCGAGCCAGTCAGTCATTTTACCCAAGGACTGCTCCCGGCTAGCCAAAAGCCGTCCGTACCAAGCAAAAAAAAGTTGGCAGGATGAAAATACACCCTAAGAAGAAATAGTCAAGTGATTTGTCCGAAAGGCAAGATAAAGAAAAGTGCCCCATAATTCGTTTAATTCTTTTTATTATAGTGCTTTAGAGTGCCCCACATTACATTTTTTTTGGGGCACTTTGAGTGCACTTTTGGGGCACTTTTAGGCACTATGGAAAAAACGAATCCGTTGACAATTAAGAAAGAAATACAAGATGGCGCAACGTTGCATCATCTCAACTGGCACAGTATTAAAGCACAACTTTAATGCGCTAACCCATTGTTTGCTCTATACTTTTCTCCGTCGGTTGAGAGACAAGAAAAAAAAATAAGGAGCAAAAAAATGAAGAAAATTTTTGCGCGGCGCAAAATCGCCGCTATTGCGGCTGCAGCGGCATTGACATTGGCTGGATGTTCCAACGCTTCTGGCGGTGGAGGTGGCGGCGGACAAAGCGAAGCCGACTTGGCGGCAGCGGCCGCAAAGACAAAATACATCGCGATGGCCGGAACGTGGACCAAAATCGACTCGCAGGGAAAGACCAACACCCTAGTCATCGACTCGGAGAAAGCGACGCTTACTTTCGCGGCGGACGGAGAGTTCAAAGGCTATTCGGGAGGAGTGTTCTACGCCGACGCTAAGACCATTCAAACAGGACAGTACAGCCACCTTTTGAACAATTGGAAAGGCGTTTCAACTCTAAACGCGGCGACGAACGAGGCGGTCGCGCTTCATCCCGACCTCTCGCAAGACTTGAATTCGGCCGTCGCGACGCTCATGTCCGGACCCGGAAGAAATTTCCACGCGACCGACGCCTGTCTCTACGAAGTCATAACGAACAAAAACAGCCCCACGTCAAGAAGCAATCCTTATGTCAAAGCTCTTGCTTTAAGAAAAACTTCGGAGGGAAAAATCGAGGCGATGTTCGTCCGCGGAGACTTGAAGGATTCATCTCCCATCTTTTCGGAAACTTATTCCATAACCTTCGACGCTTCTTCCGGCGGCTCGTCCGGCGGACAAAGCCCCAGTTTCTCCGTCGTGGGCTCTTGGAAAAAACAAGGGGAAGCGCAAAGCGGAACGTACTTGAAGATAAATAGCGACAGTTCTTTCAACATGTTCAAAGGCGGAAGCGCCTCCGGCCTTTACACCAACTGCAAGGCGACGATGAGCGGCTCTCGAATAACAATAAAATTCAAAATAGACAACAGCGGCGGCAACTACGTGTCGATTTCCGACGTTTTCGAAGTCTCCGGAACCGCGCAGCAAATGAAGTGGACTTTAGTGTCAAGCGAAACCACGACAAACTCAAGCGGAACGACAACGGACACTTCCATGTCAGCGGCGCTACAAAGCCTTTTCACCGTGGCGACGAACGAGTTGACTTTCGTTCCATACTGACAACAAATTAAAGTACAACTTTAATGACAAAAACCGTTTTTGCATTATAATAAAATTGTTGGGCGAGAGATAGCGCTTGTTGTATCCTGTCCAATAAAAGCGCGGTCTTGTTTTCCGCGTCTTTTGGAAGCAATGGCGGCACCCGCCTGTCCGCGGAGACGAGAGCGCTCAGGCTTGTAGCCGTAACGCGCGTTTACCGTCGTTACGGTTTCCGCCGCTTCCGTTTTTTTTCATTAAAGCGCGGCTTTAATGCGCTCTTCCGTCTCCTGCGCTATAATAACGCCGCTATGGACTACAAGCGGCTGACAAAAGAAGAATTTACGCTGGGCTATCCGCCGGAAAAGATTTTCATCACAAGCGACTTGCACTTGTTCCACACGAACATAATCAAATATTGCGGCCGCCCGTTTGACTATTCGCCAAAAGGCTGCGCGGAGATGACGGAGTTCTTGCTAAAGAAATTCGACGCGCTCCCCGACGACTGCTTGATTTGGAATTTTGGCGACGTGTATTTGAACGCAAAAATGGAGCGGTCAAAAATCATGAACGCCGTGATGCGGATGAAAATGAACCGCAAGATGAATTTGATTCTTGGAAACCACGACTTTATGAACGACAAGCGGCCTTTCACAACTTTTATCGAATTCTACAAGAGTCTTGGCTTTGACAACGTTTACAAGGGGCCGCTGCTTTTTGGCGATTATGTCTTGTCGCACGAGCCTGTCTTTTTGGACAAGAAGAGCGCATGCGCAAATATTCACGGCCACACGCACCAAACTTTTGTGACCGAAAATTATTTTATGAACGACTGGAACAAAAGCTTTCCAAAGCGCAAAGTCAATCCGTCGCGCTACAAGAATGTTTGCATGGACGCCAACGGCTTTGAGCTTTTGCGACTTGATGGGATTCTGCGACAGAGGAGCGCTGCCCTCTAACGACGCGCCGTTTAATGTAGAGATGCCTGCTGCGGGTCGGACAATCGTTGTCCGGCGGCTGAGGAAATGTGGCGAACTTCAACGGCATTCGCTCCTGCCTTTTGGCGGGAGCGTTTTTTTAGCAATGACAAAATCCACCGCTTCCGTTTAAAAAAATCCGGCTTGCCCTTTCGGACAAGCCTTTACCGCCCAATCTTGAGCAACCGCAAAATAACGCTTGCCCCCGATCGGACAGTCAAGAATATAAGCCAAAAAGAATATGTTGTCAATAAAGTAATACTTTAATGACAAGAATCGCATCCATGCTATATAATTAATTAATTCCATTGTCAGTAAATCTCTGCCTCAGATATTGTTTCTGAGATTCAAGTTTACCAATGGAATCTTGCTTGGGGCAGTCGGAATTAATCCGGCTTGTTTTGAGTTTTTGGAAGCAATGGCGGCACCCGTCTGTCCGCGGAAACGAGAGCGCTCAGGCTTGTAGCTGTAACGGCGTTTACCGTCGTTACGGTTTCCGCCGCTTCCCGTTGTTGCGATGCCCTCAACGCGGTAGAGGAAACTTTACGCAATAAAGTTCGTATTGCGGGTTCGACCCCCGCCGCAACAACGTTTTTTTGTTATTAAAGCGCCGTTTTTAGGTAAGAGTTTGGGCTATAATTCATTCTCAACGAAATCAAGGAACGGCGCGATGCCAGTGTTATAAACATCATTAAAGGAATCATGGTCCACGGCGATTTTATGCATGTCCTTGTTCAGCCAAAATGTAAAATCCAAAAGCAAGTCATGTTTCTGTTTTAAATCTTTCCAATGTGAAATTCGTTCGTGATGGGCGATTCGATTTCTTAAAAATCTAATTTCCGACAAATTTTTTTGAACGGCGCTGGATTTCTTTTGATTTGCCGGACAGCCGTGAAGACAGCGCTTTATTATGGCAAACTGAAAGGCTTGAGTGTTATATTTTCTTCCCATAAGGGCAACCCAAAATCCCAAAGTAAGTTCAGCGACAAGGCGGCCGTGGCTATATTTTTTGCCATTTCGCTTCATTTTAAGCTGGGCGTCGTTAAGCATCGCGACTTCTGACTGTGAAAGCGGAATCACATTATTCCAATAAAAATCTGTCCTTGACTTTTATACTAATATCGCATATAATGCTTATGTAAGCCACGCAATCCTTTCTCCTGCTTTTTGCAGTGCTAGGGAACGTGGCGGTCTTTTTTTTAAAGCTCTTTCAAAAAATATATCACAAGAAAAAATTATTTGTCAATTAAAACAAAAAAGCCTTGAATGGACAAACGAAAGAGGGCTACTATTGCCCCCATGATTGACCACTCAAGGCTCTTTAAGTGTAAGCCAAAAAGAAGAAGTTGTCAATAAAGTAATACTTTAATGACAAAACGGAGCATTCATCATACAATCAATTTAGGAGAACATAAAGAAGCATGAAAGCCGAAACGCATGTAAAGGAATGGTTGGAATACGCAAAACGCGACTATGACAGCGCGCTCCATCTTTTTCAAAGCATGACTCCGCCTCCATTGAAGATAATATGCTTTGATTGTCAGCAAGCCGCGGAAAAACATTTAAAAGCCTTGCTAACCGCTTTCGGAATAAAATTTGGCGAAAGCCATGACTTGTCGCGCTTAATAAAACTGCGGGCGAAGCGTTCCACTGTCCCGGCAAAAGTTCTTGCGGCTTGCGCCGACTTGAATGCATACGGCCCGGACTCAATCTACCCAGGCGGCGGTAAAAGCTCTTTGGCAAAAACTAAAAAGGCTTTAAAGAGCCTAAACACCATTATGGCTTGGACTAGCAAGGAACTTAAAAAACTTTGCCAAGTCGCTTGACAAAATTGGCGGCATGGCTTAGAATTTTTTAAGGAAACAAGGAGGGGGCGCATGAGCGTCGAATTTGACATTTTTAGCGACTTGCCGCGGCCGCGCGCCGTCGAAGGCGGAAAGACGGGCGTCGAACCAGGCGGAGAAATCGAGAAGATCCGCGCCGAGACCGCGAGGCTCAACGCCGAGGCGGAAAAGATAAAGGCCGAGAACGAGAGAATGGCCGCGCAGGACGCGGCCGCGAGAAGAAGAATGGAAGAGGAAGAGTTGACCAAATGGGAGTATATGTCTGAAGAAGTTACTAAAGTAACCCAAGAAAGAATGAACCAACTTGGAGAACAGGGCTGGGAGTTAGCAGGAATTACTGCGTTCGCTGGCGGTGCTTCTTTAGAAATGATTTTTAAGCGCAAGAAACGACCTCAGCAAAATCCCCCCAACAATTATGGCTACGGCTACTAAGCCGCCAAGTTGGAAAAAGACCGCTTGCTTTTATTGACAATGCCTTGTTTTTGAATTAGATTTTAGGAGCCTTGAATAGTCATTTGATTCGGTAATAAGAGCCGTCTTCTATTTGACCATTCAAGGCTTCTTTTTTCCGCCTCCGTAATAATTAAAGTATGGCTTTAATGCACGCTTTCCGCTCTTGCGCTACAATCATAACCTGCGGAGGATGCTATTATGGAAAGATATTTTTTTAAAGACCCGCTCGTGTTGGCTGTCGTGTTCAACGAATATGAAAAAGCAAAAGAATTATTGGAATCGGGCGCGTACAACGACGGCGTTTTTTCCGACATAGGCATGGAAAAATATTTTGGGATTCCAATTCCCATTCAGTACATAAGCCGTTGCTGGGAGATTTGCTTTTGGCAAGATTTTCGCGAGCCATTCGCTCAAATAACGCGCCCAAACTATGAAAACGCAAAAAAAATTCTTTCCCTCATCAAAGAAAAAAAAGGAATTAACGCGATAGAAATTCCATTTTCAAAGATTCCCCCTGCGTTATGGGCGCGCGAAGATGAAAGCGACGAAGAAATTCTTGAGGGCAAGAAAAGCGACTTCATTTCCAACGGAGCGAGGAAAATCGACTTGGACTTGAATGTCGCCGTTAAGAGAATGGATTTTAAGGCGGCAAAGGAACTTTTGGAAAACGGCGCCAATCCTTGCTACAAGCATTGCGCGGATTGCGACGAGGACTTGTTTGACCTGTGCGGCGGCGAATGCAGTTACCAAGCGGGCTGCCAAGCGGGATTTCTCATTGAATCGCCTGACTATTTTAGAAATTCCATTGATTATGACGAAATCGGATCCATCTTTCGATGGGCCGCGAACGAAGCGATGTACGAGCTTTTGGATTCCTATCGCAAAGCAAAAGAGGCGGCAAATTAAAGCGCAACTTTAATGCGCGCTTCCCGCTCTTGCGCTATAATACGCTTGTCGTTTACGTCAGAGATAGCCACTGCGGTGTTTCCTTCGGGATTCTGCGACAGAGGAGCGCTGCCCTCTAACGGCATTCGCTCCTGCCTTTTGGCGGGAGCGTTTTTTTTTGGGGAAGTTGACACAACAAGAAAGCCTTGAGTGGACACGTGGAAGAGGGATATATTTTCCCACCCAGATGTCTACTCAAGGCTCTTTAAGTATAAGCCAAAAAGAAGAAGTTGTCAATAAAGTAATACTTTAATGCGCGAATCATGCCTAAAGCTGAGCCACAGGACAATCGTTCATTCTGGCCCAGCGCAACGCTCCGTTAAGGCGGGTTTGGTAGTCTTTTTTTCCGACGCTTTGCAGCCAAGCCAAATTGTCGATGTCAATCCGAATCGTTATGCTCTTTTTCGCGGGCTTCCAGTATTTGAAATGTCCGCGGGCAAAGTCTTCCGCCGTCAATTCGGGAATGTCCGAGGTGTCAATCTTTTTGTCGGGAACGGCGTGAGCCTCCCGCTCAGCGATAAATTTCTTTAATTCTTTCATAATACAGTTTCCTTTCCCGTGACGTTGCGGGACGAGCCGAAATTATATGCGTCCGTTCCGCTTCCGTGTAGACGATTTGCGCCACAAGAAGCTGCCCTTTCGCATACCCAAAGCCGTTGTACCTGGCTTGGTTCACTTTTGAATGTCCGGAGTCGTAGATTTCATAGAAAAACGGGTCGTCAAAAGCGTCAAGGATTTCTTCAAAAGTGAATCCGTGCTTTTTGTTCGCCTCGCTTTTTTCGCTGAACCACTCAAACCGGCCTTTTACCACCAATTTGCCTTTTGGCATTTCTCACCGCCTAAAAGTAATTATAAAGTGTAAATACAATTTTGTCAACAAAAAATGTAATTTGATTAAAGCGCGATTATAATGCTGTTCGAGGTAAGTTGACACAACAAAAAAGCCTTGAATGGTCAAGCGAAAGAGGGTTCTTATTACCCCCGCGGTCGACCATTCAAGGCTCTTTAAGTGTAAGCCATAAAGAAGAAGTTGTCAATAAAGTAATACTTTAATGACAAGAAACGCAAGCGCGCTATAATTATTCCTGTCGAGAACGGAAGGCGCGCATAACTCGCATATATAGCGTACCCGCGCTTATCGTTCTCGGCACAAGCGGAGCGAAAAATGAAAATAAGCAAACTGTCCTTTGCCACCGAACGAGTCAACTTAAAACAAGGCGACCAATGCGGAAATTACTTGGCCTTCTATTTTTTCATTGACGGAAAGAAAATCGAGTCCGATGACTACAATCCCGCTAATTGTTGGGATATTCTTGACGAAAGGGCGCAAGAGAGAAACTTGGTCGTGTTGGCTCATTGCGGTTGCGGTGTTTGGGAATGCAGTTCTTTGATCGCCAAATGCAGGCCAGTTTCTGACAATGTCGTTGAATGGACGGTTGACGAATACAGGTGTGAAAGAGATCCGCAGAAATTTTATTTTGACAAAAGCGAATACGACAAAGTCCTTGCCGAATTAACTAGTGCCGCGCAAGACGAAAAGAAAAAATGGCTTGAAAGCCAACGCCAAGATTAAAGCGCGGCTTTAATGCGCGGAACGCGGACTAGCGCTATATTGGAAGGCGCTATGGAACTGCCTGACATCAAAAAACTTTTTTCAGACCGCTTATACGAACAATGCCTGCTGCGCGACATAACCCCGGACGACCTTGCCGAAGAATTCTCAAACGACTTCAACAAAGAATGGCTCAAGGCATGTTTTCCCGGAAAAGAATTCTCAAAAGACTTCGACAAGAAACGGCTCAAGGCGTGTTTTGCCGGAAAAGAAATGTTTACGGACATCCTTTTGATAAGCGTTGCAAGATACTTTAAAATAAACGTGGACTCATTTTTTGAGCTTGGAGAAAGAGTGACGGAAAAAAGCGCCGTCATTCCCGCGATACGGGAAAGAAAAATTAAGCATCTTGAAGAAGTCTTGGGCAGAAAAATATCGTACACTGCGGACAACTTTGAAAGCGTTCTAGAGTCGGCTGTAAGCGAAGCCTTGGACAAAGAGCTTATGTCGCTTTCCAAGGCCGCGGCCATATTAAACACAAGCGTGGAATATGCGATGAAACTTTGAAAAAGAATTTAATTCCACCCTCCACTTCCTCACCGCTCATAAACAATCAGCTCGTCCATAGAAACACCGTAAATCTTTGCCAAGAAGACAAGGTTTTCGATTCTGGGAAGAGTCTTTTTCTCGGGGTTCTCCCAATCGTAAACGGCCTGCGGATATTCAAATTTGAAGAACTTTTGAACATCTGATATTTTTAGCCCGCGCTTTTCGCGAATTTCTTTGAGTCTCTTTGACGTCGCGGGAATGTCAATCACAGGTCTTTCCATAAACCACGCATGTCTCCTATCTGAACGTAGGATAACGCAGAAACGGTGAATTGTCATTAAAGACGTTCTTTAACACAAACACTTTAAATTTTAAGTTTAATGACAAATTAAAGCGATGCTTTATAATCTGTAGACAGTGAATGCAATTGCAAAAGCAACGATAAGCTTAAACAGGAGTTTTCCATGATTAAATCATCTTATATAAAGGCCGTTCCAGACATGAAGGGAACAGGACGAAAGATCAAGACGGTTATGGAACAAAAAGGAATTACGCCAAGACAAGTTCAAGCCAGGCTTGGCTTTCCTTACGTTCAAACTATTTACAATTGGTTCGCCGGAAAAAACATGCCTTCTTTGGACAACCTTTTGGCTCTGGAGTCCATCCTTGGCGTAAAAATGGACGATCTTGTCGCCAAAGGAACCGTTGATTTTGAATACGAAGAAGCATGAACTCAAGAACAAAGGCGAGTTTTAGTGATAGGCATCGCGCAAGCACTCCCTTAAGAAAACAATTGGATCAAAAAGCGCTTCGCGGGTTTCTTCCCTGTAATCAATTACAAGAAGACTTTCAAAAGGCTTATTTAAAACCCAGGACAATTTGTAAATGTCTTGGGTTGTCCAAGACTGGATTTCCCTTTTTCTGTTTGTCAGAGACTGGCAGCTTAAGCCCAGCAAGGCTTGTATTTGCTTGTTTGAAAGCTTGTATTTTTTCAAAAGCGAGAAAATTTTTTTAGAGGTTCTTTCGTTGTTCACATGAGGAAATCGATAAATAACTTTTCCATCTTTAACGCGCTCTTTTAAGTCATATTCCGTTCCAGAAAGATGAAAAGTCGAAAATTTTGAGGGACTTGGCTCTTTGTCAAAGAGAGTGACTTTATAAGTGGAAACGCCGCCACGACTCTTTTTGTCTTCGTTTTTATTTTCATTAAATGGAATTATATAGAAAACATCGCCCAACCATCCCAGCCATCGATTTAATGAAATGCCTATGTTCCCAAAGGCGATGTCACATTCCACCCATTTAGGCTTTGCGAACAAAAATGAATCCGGCGGAAGATTAAAAAACCTGCAAAAAGTCAAAAAGATGTCTATTGAGGGTATCGCGCCGTTTTTATATTTATTAATTTTCTGCTCGTAATTTGTTTCCGCGCCAATGTCGCACAAGTCCTTTGACTTTAATTTGCGAGAACGGATTCTTTTCTTGAACTCAGCGGCCCACCTTTTTTTGTTAATTTCCGGCACAAGAAATTTTACGCTCATATAATAAAGATATTAAAAAATTACTTCTATGACAAGTTACCGTCGGGGCAATTGCAAAAAAAAACTGGCTTTCCAATTTTCGTGGAAAGCCAGTTTTTAAAAACCTAGAACTCTTCGTTTGCCAAGGCGTCCATAATCTCTTTGTCGGTTATCCCGTTTTGCTCAAGCAAAGCCATAAAACCTGCTGTTTTGAAACTATGGATCGAATCCCTTTTGGTTTCTCTTAAAATAATAGAATCATTTTCTTTGTAATAATTGTAAAAGTCCCTAGCATCTTCTACTGTTTCTTTATAAATATTTACGCGTTCTGCATCGAAAGCCCCCTTTACCGTTCCTGATTTTAAATACCAGCGAAAAGAATTTCCACCGTTATAATCAAGCTCTTTATGTACAAAGGCGCCATTTTCAAGCTTTATATCTACAACATAACCATCGGAATATATTTTTCCATGGCAAGCCCTAACTCTAGACTCCAATGGATTGTCTCGCTTTTCATAGCCAAAGAACAAGAAAGCGCCATCCGCGCATGGACAAATAAATGTGTAAATAGTGCATCCATCAAACTCGCTTCTGTATTTTTTTAACGTCCATGCTGTTTTGTCAGGTTTGCCGGAAACGCGATTTGATTTAGTCTCAGGTGAACGAGAGGAACCGCCAGATGAACCAAGCAAATATTCGTCCTTTTCGATTGTGTCACGGCTCATCGCGCAAATTTCGCCTGTCTCAACATCAACAACGCGGGCAATGATCGTGAATTTTGCTCCAATGTCTTTTATGGAGCCGTAGCAAACGTAATCCGCGCCAGACACCATTCCAACCGCCTTAGCAGTCTTTTCATTTATCAAACCACTTGCTTGAAGCTTTTGCTCTTTTAGAATTTTTTCAAGGTTAGCGCGTTCTATAATTTTTACAGAACCGGTATTGAAAATAGCTTCTGTTAAAATGTCCGTAATATATTCCTCATACTGAACATTGTTAAAATCGGAAGAAAACTTCAGAATCGCGTATGTCGAAACTTTGTCGTCGCCTGTATTCACAAGCTTTTTTGCCAGCGTTTCAAGAGCTGATACAAGACCTTCGCTGTCGTTGCCGCCAACATCCGCCGCAGAATCTCTAAAGTTTTTAAAAACTTTTTTTGCGACACTCCAATCGAACATTGCAACATCAAGTTGAGATCCATTTGGCGCAATGGAAATCGAGCTAGAAAGAATCTTACCGTTATTATCTAATACAACATCCGTCATAACGCCATTACTAAGCTTAGAAATTCCATTTTTCTTAAAATTTCCATAGCGGCTTTCGATTTTGGACTGAACATTTTGCAGTTGAACCTTTTCGAAAACATCAAAAAGCTTTCCGTCGTAATACCAAAAGGAAAGGTTTTTTACTACACTCTCTCGGGGGGTAACTAAATAAAAATCAACCGGTTCGAGCAAGTCTTCACGCGCCTTAGAACTCAACTCATGCTTTGTCAATTTATACCCAGCTTTCTTTGCATCCTCAACCGTGGATCCCCACGCCAACTTAAAATACCCCTTCTTTGAGTCAGTGACCTGGCAAAAAAAAGCGGCGCTCATAACTGTCAACAAAGCGACAAACAAAAACTTCTTTTTCATAAAAACCTCTTACAGTTTGCTTATAAAATTTTCTTCCAAATCCCTTTTTATTTCGAATTCGGCCTTTTGCTTTGCCCCATTCAAGTCAAAGCCGGCGCATTTTTCCAACTTATTGGAATATGAACCGACAATCTGGCCGTCAGCAACCCTTCGCACTTCAACAGAAATAGCCGGATAAGATAAATAAACCTTTTCTTTCTTTGCAATCTCAAAGGATGTTTCCAACAAAGCGACATAGCTGGAATCAAAATCCGAAACAGAAAAACCCGCGTCATTCAGAACTTTTTTAAGGCATTCTTTTGCTTCGACATTTGCATCTTTTTTGACGAGAACACTGACTACAACCTTTGACTTCAATTCGCTCAACTTGGCGAAACTCTTTCCGCAAAGCAAATCAATGTCATGATAGTCTTCCGCCGCGCTTGGCTGTATAAAGCGCGCGAAATCATAAACGGAATAGAAATCTTTTAACAAGTCTTGGCTCCGCTTAATGCAGACTATTTTCTTAAAGTCATCATCTTGTAAAAGTGCTTTTTGATACGCGTCAGGAAACAGCTCTTTTGCTTTGTCCAGCGTAGGCCGAACATACTCAAAAGCCTTTCTTCTGTTTATGTAAGCGACACAAGCGTACATCCCCATTGCCGAATCATAATAAGGCGTTGTCCATTCAGCCATGTAAAGATCATTCTTAGACTGAATCTTTTGTTTTTCGTCTATAGAAAGCCTTTCCGAGGCTGAATAACCTTCTTGCGCCATAGAATACCGTCGCTTTGTTTCAGCCAAAACGCTTGTCTTAATTCCATGCGAAATTTCGGCCAACGCCTTTTCTTTGGCTTCATCGGCGGAGCTCCCGTTTGCAAACGAAGAAACAAAACTGCTGTCAGGAAAAACAGAATATCGGCCCGCGTCAGTAAGCCAAAGCGGGGCGTCGGACTTTGCCTTGGAATCCTTTTTTTTGCTTTTTCCAAAACAAAGTCCAGACGCGCACATGAAAATTAAAACGCACGCAAGCGATTTATTAAAATCTTTCATGTCCATATTATTTTAATACAAGTTTTCAGCAGCCTTCGATAGAGTGCTCGCCCAATCAACATTGTTTGACGCTCGTTTCGCCTGCTCCACAGCCGCCACAGAATTGTTCTTGGCAACTTGCGCGGCAGCCTCGGCTTGCTTTACGCGAGCTTCTTCTTCCTGAGCCCTGAACTGAGCCAAAGCCGCCTGCTGGCTCATCTCTTTTTCTTTTGCAGTGTCTTCATACAAAGACTTGATTGTCTGGGCCATTTTCACCTGGGCTTGCGAATCAGGTAGAGCGGGAATTACTTGAGATAAATAGCCCTTTAATGTCTTTGTCCAATCTTCTCTTGAAATTTTATAAACAGAATAGCATATAAATTCTGTTGTAATTTCGTCGCTCTTTTTATCATAGCTTTCAATCTTCTGCCAAAACTGTGTAACTAGTTGGTGCCCGCTCAAGTCAAGTTTAGCAACAAACGCCGCATTGGCTATCGCCTCTGTATAACCTTCATTGTTAAGCGTTGCAGCAGCCTCCGAAACAACCTTTTTCTTTATCTCTTCCGCCCTCATGGCATTGTAATTAACCCGGCTAGCGGCAATCGAAGCGTCACGTGTCTTAGCTCCGGCGATTCCAAATTTTACTATAGCGTCCTTTTCAACCCCAAATTCTTTTTTAAATAAATCGGAATTTCCTACCACCAATTTTTTTAGCCACTCTGGCTTGGCCACGACGTCAAGATTCCTATTCGACCAGTCAACTATATTGGTCTCTGTCTTTTTTGTGTTAACCCCAATAGACTTTGTTGAAGAGCAAGACGCTAAAAGCAACGATGATATTGTGGCAAAAACCGCAAGTCTAACAGAAAAAATTCTTTTCATTTTTTCTTCTCCTAAATTGAATTTATAAGAACTACGGGTTTTCGTAGTTATTACCAAATATACTACTTAAAACCGCATTATTCAATAGAAAAACTACGGAAATAAGCATTTCACCTTTGTATAATCAAAGTATGGTTTTTTGGAAAAATGTCGAAGCATTACGAAGAGAGCAAAACACGACATACCGATGGCTTGCCAGCAAAATGGGCATTTCTGAAACCACCGTGTCTAGCATGAGAAAAGCAGGCACAGTTCCTAGAGCCACAGAAGCAGTAAAGTTGGCAAACGCGCTTAACGTCTCGGTTGAATACTTAGTTTCAAACTCTGAATCCTCCGTTCCTAGAGAGACTAAAAAGCCGGTCTTAAGGCTTATTAAAGATTTGAACTCGCTTAGCGACGATGACATAAAAGCCGTGTCCGCAGTCATAGCTCGTCTAAAATCATAATTGAATTATATTCTCGTTCATCAGAATTGTCATTAAAGTTGCGCTTTAATGCGCGATCTTGCTCTTTGTGCTATAATGGCCGCATGAAAGTTTTAGTTGTTCCAGACGTTCACGGCTCGCGCGAGTGGGAGGCGGCAAAAAGTTTTCCGCAAGATTCCTACGACCGCATTGTCTTTATGGGCGACTACTTTGACGCGTGGGAAAACAAGTGGCCAGAGCAAGGCGAAAACTTTGAGGCGATTTGCGCCTTTGTCCGCCAGGACCCCGAGCGCAGAAAGGCGCTTTTGGGAAACCACGACTGGAGCTACCTAAGCGCGACGGTTTACGGCGCTGGCTGTTCCGGCCACCAAAACGAAAGGGCGGGCATAATAAAAAGTCTTTTGCTTTCCGCGCGCGACATATTGGACTTGGCTTTTGAGGCGGACGGCGTGGCGTTCTCGCACGGCGGCTTTTCCAAAACTTGGGTCGCGACAATTCTAAAACTTTTTAACATGAACGCAAGCAAATGGTCGATTGACTTTTTGAACAAGACCTGGCGCTCGCTTTCGCTCCAAAAGGGAGACGCTGCGTTCAACTACGAGTTTGAGGAACTCTTGGACTGGCACGGATATTTTAGCGGAAGCGGAAACGAAGTCACGCAAGGCCCGCTGTGGATCCGGCCAGAGGCGCTGTTGCGCGACGCGCATTACCAAACGCAAGTGGTTGGCCACACAGAATATTGCCTTGGCGATTTTGTCGCGCTCACGGACAAAGACATGAAGACTGGCCGCGAAAATATCGTGGTAGCGACAGACTCAAAGCGGCATCAAGTTTTTGGAATCATCGACACAAATAACCTTGGCATCCAGCCGATGACGCTGGTGGAATTCAACAGCTTCTACAAAAAGACGATGAAGAAAATAAACGACATAAAGTCGCAAGTCGGCGGCGAGCTAAATTGGATCCAAGAAAGCGCGACGCAAAAACTTGCCGACGCCTTTGGCCAACCGCTCGCCACGCGCTTTTACAAGGCGTTCTTTGAAAAAGAAGAATGAAGAGCTGCGGCCTTGGCGGCAAGGACATCTTTCACAAATCAAAAACGTATATCGGCTGGCGTAAATCCTTCGAGTGGCCAAAGGCCTCGTCGTTTTTCAAAACGGCGCACGGCTCTTCAAAGGTTGAATTGAGCGCGAGGGCTTCTTCTATCGTGCCGCCCTCCTCCTCAAGGTTTTCGCCGCCCAACGTTTCATGCTCGTAGCTGGAACTGTCCTTTAAAAGAATCACTTTTGTTGGATGGAACACTTGCGCAAGATTTTCTTTGATTAACGAAACAAGATTTTCTTTCCATTCCTTGGCATAATCGACATTCTGAGCAAAGAAATCGTTCATTGTATGCCATCTGCAAAAATCCACTTTATCCGTCCAGCCGGGCAATTTTCGAATCAGCAATGTGTTTTTTTCAAATTCCAACTCAATCTCTGAATCGCCGCAAGTCTTATAAATATGTATGTCTCCGCCCGGATTTGGAAATTGCTTTTCTAACGAACCGTCAGCCCAACCGCCAATAATTCGCCATTTGCCGTCAGCTCCGGCGCGCTTGTTAAATTCAGCCAAAAAACTTTGCGCGCAATCCGTCGGCAAGTCATGGTCCACATAATATAAAATGTCAACGCCCATATTTGTAATTATATCGCGCGCCGCCAGTTCGCGCATTAAAGCAGAACTTTAATGACAAAAACCCAGACGCGCGCTATAATCAATCCTGTCGAGAGCGTTAAGTGTGCTAACTCGCATATAGAGCGTAACCACACTTAACGCCCTCGGCATAAACTTTTGAGGATTTGAGACTCGCATATAGAGCGCTCCCGCTTCTTCAAAAGTTTATTTTTTTGGAAGCAATGGCGGCACCCGCCTGTCCGCCAAAAAGAAATTATGGATTTTAGGTCCACTGACATTTCCAAAATAAAAGATGAATTTCCTCAAAAGCGAGATTGTCTTTCCAAGATTGTTAATTACTTGCGCAGTGAAAACCAAAAACGAATTTGCGGCGTTTTTGGGCTTAAAAGAACAGGAAAAACAACGCTTATGAAGCAAGCGGCTCTTTCCATTCCAGACGAAGAAAGAAAAAAATCCGTTTTCATCACTTGTGAAAAAGAATCCAATTTTCGCCGGATTGTGGAATTTTTAAGAGAGTCAATCGCAAGCGGAAAAAAATATTTTTTTATTGACGAGATAACTCTTACCGACAAATTCCAAATTTTGGCGGAAGTTCTTTCAGACAATTTAGTTGACTTAAAAAACGCCAGAATTGTCGTGTCGGGAACAGAGTCTTTGGGGCTGTCGCTTGCGTCGCATTCAAGCTTGTATGACAGAATCGAAATTGTTCATACAACATACATGCCGTTTGCGGAATTCGCAAGAATTAGAGGCAACAGTTCCATCGACCATTACATCAAACATGGATGCGCGCTGTCAAAGCAAAATCCTTTTGAAACAAAACAGTCAACAAAAGAATACATCGAATCTTGCATCGTCGATAATTTCATAAAGTCGGTTGAAAAAAGCGACAAAGGCCCGCATTGCTACCCGCTCGATTTGAAAAATCCTTGCAAAAGAAAAGAGGCCGAAAACGCGATTCGCACGATTATAAATTTTTACATTCAAAATATTGGGCTGGACGATTTCTACAACTCATATTCGGAACGGATTTATGAAACAGTTCACAAGCTTCTAAAAGAAATGGATGTGATACTTGAACTTCCCATAGAAACCTTGCGTGTGAACCTCGACAACCCAAAAGAGAACAAAAGCTGCCATCGTCTTGAGGTGCTTTCAAATCCAGGAATGTACTTCGCAAGTTTGAACAACAGCCGCGAGCGCGCTTATGAAAAAATTCTAGAACAATTCGTAATAGCGGACGCATTCAAAATGCTGGAGAAAAAGGGCGACTATTGCGAAGACTTGGGATATACAAAACTGTACAGATGGCGCGTCGCAAGAGTGTTGGCAAAATCCAAAGGCTATGAGGACATCGCGATTTTAATCATTTGCGACAGAAAAGAAAAAAAGACTTTCGCTTTTGAAATCAACCATTCGGGGCAACTTGAGACAAAGCCCCTTGCGGATTGCATAGAAGAAAATTTTGGCAAGATTGCTTTTTCTGCCACTCTTTGCGATGGAAAATGCGACATGGATTCAAAAACGACAGCGCTGGATATTTCATATTTTTTAATTGACATTTACAACAATTCCAATGACAGCGGCTATTCCATCGAAGACACGATAACACGGTTCGCGCATTAAAGCAGAACTTTAATGACAAAAACCCAGACGCGCGCTATATTGGAAGATGCCGGGGGAGCACCGGAGAAATCCGCCAACTCGGGTGTTTGCGGCAAGATTTTTGTCTTGCCGTTTTATGAGCCAAGAAAATCAAAACACCGCGTAATAAGAGCGCGGCATATTGGGTTTTCTTGGCTCCTTTTTTTGCAAAAAAAAATTGCCCAACGATATCATACAGTCGATTGGGCAAAAAAAATCCTCAAGTGGTCAATCGGAAAAGGGCTACTATTGCCCCCATGGTCGGCCACTCAAGGCTCTTTAAGTGTAAGCTAAAAAGAAGAAGTTGTCAATAAAGTATTACTTTAATGACAAAAACGCGGACGCGCGCTATATTGGAAGGCGCCGGGGGAACAACGGAGAAATCCGCTAACTTGGGCAACGTCGGCAAGATTTTTGTCTTGCCGTTTTTTTGGAAGCAATGGCGGCACCCGCCTGTCCGCGGAGAAAAGAGCGCTCAGGCTTGTAGCCATAACTTGCCGTTACAGCTTTTATGGCATCCGCCGCTTCCCGTTGTTATTGATGGTCGCAACACGGTAGCGGGCAGTTCTTTGTAAACCGAAGAGCTGATATTGCGGGTTCGACTCCCGCCGTAACAACGTTTTTTTCTGATTTTATTCTCGATTTTGCTGTCACTTCTACTGTCACGCTTTTTGAAAGCAAGGGGCATTTCCTCCGTTTCCTTCCTTTCGTGCGCACTCGAACAAAAATGGAAACGGATTATATTTTTCTTGACAAATGTAAATACTTGTGTATATACTATTAAAAGGAGGTTCTCTATGTACGCTACTAAAGTATTCACAAGCGGAAACAGCCAGGCTGTAAGAATTCCCAAGGAATATCATATTGACCACTCTGAAATGTTCATAAAAAAAATTGGAACAACAATAATTCTATATCCACGGAATCGCCCCTGGGAAAATCTTAAGAAAAGCCTTTCGGAGTTTACGGATGATTTTATGTCAGCAGGAAGGAATCAACCAAAGCTTGAGTCAAGGGAAGAATTCTAATGCACCTATTGGACACGAACATCTGCATTTTCTTGATAAAGAATAAGTTCCCAAATCTTACGAAGAAAATTCTCTCATCTAACAGCGAAGAACTGTTTCTCTCCTCTGTCACAATTGCGGAGATGGGATATGGAGCTTCTAAAAGCCAGAACAGAGAAAAGAACCGCCAGGCGTTATTAAATTTTTGCGCCGATTTCAACAACATAATAGATTTTACAACAGAAGACACGGAAGCCTATGGCTTGATAAGGGCTTACCTTGAAAAGGAAGGGAAACCAATCGGCCCTTACGACATACAAATTGCCGCCCAGGCAATGACAAGAAATCTTACTGTCGTTACAAATAACTATGATGAATTTGCCCGCATTCCTTGGATAAAAGTTGAGGATTGGACAAGGGAATAAAGCGAGATTATTGAGTTTTTATTCTTGATTTTACTGTCACTGTTCTTGTCACACTTTTTGAAATGGTTCATTATATACGGACGACATTGAATACGCCGATTGGCAGAACATCGTTCCGCAAGAATGGATTGATGAGGCCGCAGCAGAAGGAAACGCGAACAATGCGCTCCAAAAATATTTTGACACGATGAGCGTTTTGGAACGATTGTTTTTCTTTCTCAGCGACTATCAAATTCATGAGTCCGATTGTTTTCCGGAAGACTCGCTTTATATAAAAATTAAAACAGGCGACACAATCAAAATGCATTATATCACCGGGCAAGGCGCTGACTTTTCAATCAGCCTTGTAAAAGACACGGACAAGTTGCCGTTGGTCATAGACTGGGATTACGCCATGCAGCTTGTCCGCGGCTAAAGTCAAACCGCCCCTGACATAATCGCGAGAAAAACAAGCATCCCGCCAATTACCAGCATAAACCAACTTAAAAAGCCCACAATCTTGTTCAAGGCTATCCAGCCCATCGCTTTTGCAGTGGTGTCAGTGATATGAGTCACTGACGCAAAAAGCCTTCCAATTATTCCAATAATTATTAGAACAATTCCTCCAACAAACATAAAAACCTCCTGATTTTTATAAGTACAGTGCCCCTATAATAATGCCTCAAGAGGGGGATTGTCATTAAACATGTTGTGTAAAGAAATTACACAGCGTGAGTAATATCAATTTGTATTTAATCATCGTGGCGAGCGGGCTTTTTGGCGGGAGCCTTTTTCTTTCTAGGCTCATAATGCATTATGAAAACAATCGGGTCAAAAAGAGATTTTCGGGTGGTTTTCTTGTCGAGGTAATCTATTTCCAGCAGGTCTTCAAACCTTAGGTTCAAAATCCATGACAATTTGTAAATGTCCTTGATTGTCCACGCCTGCCTCACCTTTTTTCTGTTTGCCAGCGACTGGGGGCTCAAGCCTAGCAGAGTTTGGACTTGCTTGTTGGACAGGCCGCGCTTCTCCAAAATAGAAAAAATTTTGGCGGAAGTTTTTTCCTCATTCAGAGAAGGAAAATGATAAATTATTTTTCCCTCTACGACGCGGTTGTCCAAGTCATACTTGGTCCCCCGCTGATGATAGTCTGAATACCGAGCGGGATCCGGCTCTTTTTTAAGGCTCTTGATTTTTTCCCCGAGAATAAATTCGGCGCAGCTGTCATAAACTTTATAATTGGGAACGATATAATAAGTTCCTTCGTATTGTCCTAAAATCCGGAATGGCAAAAAGTCGTCAATCGAGCGGTCAATCTCGCACTCAACCCATTTGTGAATTGGGCGTAAAAGAACATCAGGCGGCCTGTTGAAAAACCTGCAAAGCGCCAAAAAAGAATCTATCGTAGGTATCGCGCCGTTTTTGAACTTGTTAATTCTTTGTTCGGAATTTGGCCACGCGCTTATGTCTTTTAAGTTCTTTGACTTTAAATCATAAAGCCGAATCTGTTCCTTAAAGTCTTCGGCCCATCTTTTTGTGTCAATCTCCGGAACAAGAAACTTGGCTTTCATGTCTTAAATGGTATTACATTTTTAGTTTAATGACAAGAGTTACAGACATGCTGTAAAATGCGCTTGTTGGACAAAGCGATGAAAGCTGTTTTTTGCAAACCGGTTCTTAGCATAGAGGGAACTGGAAAAAAAATCAAGCGTCTCATGAAACAAAAATGCGTCACCCTTCATCGCGTTGCCGCAATGCTTGGCTTTCCCTATGTCCAGACAATGTACAATTGGTTCTCCGGCAGGAACTTGCCCACGCTTGACAACCTTGTCGCCCTTGCCTATATTCTTGGAGTCAAAGTTGACGACCTTTTGGCCACGGATTTCGTTACGATTGAATATGAGAAAAAGGAAGAGTTTGAATGAAGGAATGCAAGCCATATTTGATAAAAATGGAACCTGACGCGAACGCCCTGTTTTGGAACGACAACGAAGGCGACGAGGAACGGGGATTCTGCATAGGCGACGACGAACATCTGACCTTGCCGGGGCGCGACATAGACCTCAATATGCCGGAACTCAAAGAGTGGCTCTCTTTATTTGTCTTTCAAGCGCTTGCCCCTTGCGAATCTGGAGAAACAACGCCGGAAGATTTGGCCAAAACTTTTGATTGGCGTGATTTTCACAAACGAGGAATCGCCCTTGCAGTTGAAGTGAAAAAACTTCTTCCAAAAACTGCGTCTTAAAATACGCCGCTCCGTTTGAAGACAAAAGCGGCTCGCTGCCAGACGAGTTTTTGATTGACGAGGATTTGCAGCATGTGGAAAATGTTCAAGAAAACTTATTTAACTTTCTTGCGTTAAAGGACGGGGCCTTATGAATATATTTATTTGCGGAAGCCGAACAATTACGGACAAAAAATGGATTTTTTCAGAAATTAATGAATGCATTTATATGTCTGGTTTTAAGGATATTACAATTCTAGAAGGCGGCGCGCGAGGAGTGGATTCAATCGCGAAAGAGTATGCAATTGAAAACAATATTCCAGTAGTTGAATACCTTCCTGATTATGATAAATATCACAATAAAGCCTGTCATAAGCGAAACGAGGAAATGGCAAAGGCTTGCGACTTTATGCTTGTGTTGTGGGACGGAGAATCTGGCGGCAGTTTGCATGACATTCTGATGGCGGAAAAGCATAATAAACCGTATGCAGTTCGCTTGAAGAACTATGATAGAGTTCTTACGACTTCACTTGAGCATGTTCTTCGTCATAATAAGGAAGTTTTCCGTTTTTCTGAAAATCTAAAAGAAGTATTTCCTGCATTAAGAAAGGCTATAAATAATGCAACAATTCAGAGGGCTTACACGGATCCATATTGGGAAGAAGGACATAATACTGGTTCCTGTTTTTGGGTAATGCCTGTAAAACAGGGTAAAGACTCTTCTGAAGGATCATGGGGTTGTTTCTGCTGTTATGAAGAAGAAATTTCAATTGAAGAAGATGTCGTAATGTTTTATTTGTATCTTCAATTTTTAAAACCGCATTATGACACTTCTATTAAATATACCTGCAAAAATTATCCTGAACCTGAATTTGACTGGTGGGGCTACAACCTTTATACATACGACACTGTAAGAAAGATGGCCGCAGAAATGAAAGAATTTTCAAAGGACGAATCGTTGGACGAAGAGGCGGCGGAGTATTACAGGACTTTGGCTGATCGCCTTCTTTTGATGATGGAACGCCAGCCCAACTGGGATTATATTACATTCGAGGGGCCATAAAAAAATGCAGCAATTCCAATCTCTGACACCACAAGAATTCTCGCAAGGCTATCCGCCCGAAAAGATTTTTGTAACAAGCGACCTGCACCTTTACCACACGAACATCATAAAGTATTGCGGCCGTCCGTTTGACTTTTCCCCGGAAGGCTGCGCAAAGATGAACGAATTCCTTTTGAAGAAATTCGACGCTCTGCCGGACGATTGCCTGATTTGGAATTTTGGCGACGTGTTCATGAACCTCCGCATTGAAGAGGCAAGAATCATGAACGACATAATGCGGATGAAGAAAAACCGCAAGATGCTTTTGATTCTTGGCAACCACGACTTTCAGACGAAGAAAACGCCGTTCAAAACTTACATCGAGTTTTTTGAACATCTAGGTTTTGACAAGGTTTTTAAGGGACCTTTGCTATACGGGAACATGGTCTTGTCGCACGAACCTGTTTTTCTTGACCCAAAAAGTGACGGCGGCCTATTCAACATTCACGGCCACACGCACGAGAAGCTTGTGACGGAGGACTATTTTTTGAGCGACTTCAACAAGCACTGGAAAAAGCAAAAGGTCAACCCCGCGCAATACATAAATGTTTGCGTTGACACGAATAGATTTGAGTTGTTGAAGTTTTCGGAACTGTTGGAGAAAACGACATGATTTACATAACGGGCGACACACACAACACAATCGACATGCGCCATCTCTCGGCAAAGTGGATGCGACGTTATTGCTTCCTTCAAGGCGCCAAGTATTCTGAGGTAACGGAGGCCATTGTCCTTGGGGACTTCGGCCTTCCTTGGGAAGACTGCCCTGTTGACGAAAACGGAATTCATCCCGCGGATAAAAGCGACAAATACCTTTTGGACTGGTACAACAAAAAGCCCTTCAAGGTTTTGGCCGTGATGGGGAACCACGACAACTACAATATGCTGGAAAAGCTTCCGCAAGCGGAAATGTACGGCGACAAAGTCCTCAAGGTTAGCGAAAATGTCTTTTACTTGATTCGCGGCCACATTTACAACATTCAAGGAAAAAACTTTCTTGTCTTGGGCGGAGCGCAAAGCCAGGACAAAAGCAGAAGGACGCTGGACAAGGACTTGTGGGCTCAAGAAGAATGGACTTCGGAAGAAGAAAACGCCTGCATTTCTAGGATAGAAAAGTTTGGAAAGGCCTTTGACTTCGTCCTTTCCCATACCGGCCCGCTCAGCGGCATAAGTTGCATAGAGTCGTCTTGCGACTACCCGGAATACGCGGCTGCCTTTAGGGAAGACAGCAACGTTCGCTTCAACGACAGAATTGACGGAATGGTTTCTTACAAGCGCTGGTTCTTCGGCCACTGGCACGAAAACTGGGGTTATGACCACCGCAACCAAAGCCGCTACATTCCGCTGTACACCGAAGGCGTCGTCGCGGAAAAGCTTGCGGAACTTAAAAGCTAAGCTGCGTTTTTTTAAGGAGATATTTGTTATGAAATTTGAACGAATCAGGAAGCTTGTCTTGGCGGCGCTCGCGGCGGCGGCGTTTGCGGCCGTTTTTTGCTCGTGCTCGCAGGGCATACCGGATGGACAAGGCCTTTTGGTGATTGAGTCCAACGCCGAGGATTTGTACATCAGGGGCGTGTACGTCCGCCGTCCGTCGGAAAAAGAAAACTACAGGCAGGTGTGGACAGCCCACAACATCGACGTGACGCACAGCAACGTTTATCTCGACGCTGGCGCTTACAGAGTTTACGCAATGACTTCATACATGGGAGTTCTTCCGAGAATCGCCGCGAGCGGATTCGCCGACATAATCATCGCCGAAGGACAGACAAAGTTTCTGTACGTCACCGGCTTGGGGCTCAGCGAATGACGGAATTAAAGAAAGAAGAGCGCTGCGTCAACCATCAAGCCTTTTACACAACGTGAGTAATTGACACGCGCGCGATTTGCGCTACAATATTCTTGGAAGCAATGGCAGCTCCCACCCGAGCGTATATCTCGTGAAACTCAGGTTTGTAGCCATATCTGGCGTTCACCGCATTTATGGTTTCTGCCGCTTCCTTGCCGTTTAATGTAGAGATGCCTGCTGCGGGGTCGGACACTTGTTGTCCGGCGGTTGAGGAAGTGTGGCGAACTTCAACGGCAATTTTGTGTTACGTTTTTACTAATCTTCCGAAGGTACAAGGGTTCCGTCCTTCATAAAGGCATTACGGTCGAACAATGTAATGTCGGAAGATTTTCTCTTTAATATGGAAAAGCCGCAGCGGCTATCTCTGACGTAACCGACAATCCAAGTATAGTGCATACGCAACAACCGTCAAGCCTTTTACTCAACGTGAGTAATTGACACGCGCGCAAATTGCGCTACAATATTCTTGGAAGCAATGGCGGCACCCGTCTGTCCGCGGAGACGAGAGCGCTCAGGCTTGTAGCCATAACTTGCCGTTACAGCTTTTATGGCATCCGCCGCTTCCTATTTCGCTTTGTTCGCCCTCGCTCCCACAGTCTTGTAAATCTTCAGCTTGTCCCTTTTTCCGATTCCCCAAATTTCCACCACTTCTATTTTCTCGGCGGAGAGCAGCCTGTAAACAATCCGTATGCTTTTGTTGCATGCGTACATTTTGTAGAAGCCGGTCAAATCCACGTTGTCCTTGTTTCCAAACTCCCGGCCCGCGAATGGGTTGGCCTTCAGTTTGTCAATTTCCTTGTTGACGGATTTTCTTTGGCTTCCGTCAAGATTATTGTAGTCTTCGACGGCTTCGGGAATGAAATTGATTCGGACTTCTTTTTTTTTCTTTGTCCATCAATCTTTCCTTATGGAATCCCAGCTGACAGATTTCGCCGCGTTGTAGCGCTTCATTCTTGGGGCAAGGTTTTCCGCGATTTCCAACCGCTCGAAGGCCTCTTCTAAGGCGGAAAGATATTCGTATTCGTGGAATGGAACAATAACCGCCTCCATATTGTTGTTTTTGAGAATGTATACAGATTCGTTTTTCTCGGAAACCTTTCTTACGGTTTGGGTCAATTCCTTTTGCAGCCTTGTAATCGGCATCATTTGGGCAGTTTCCACCATCATGCAGCCACCTCCATATATATATAATTATACATATTTATATATGTCAAGAAGAAAAATCGACGAGCCTGTTTTTGAGATAAAAAAAACAGTGCTCCAAAAGCGCTCCACTTTTTAAGCAAAGTGGAGCACTTTAATTACATATAAAATAATAAATTAAGCCGAAAGTGGAGCGCTTTTCTTTATCTTGCCTTTTGGGCAGCTGAGCCAACTATAGCTGTATAAAGCTTTTTTTGAGCGGCGTAGACTTCGGGAAACATATCGGGCCGCCAATAGGTGTAGCGCTCAGTCATGTCAGACTTGTCCTTGTGGCCCACAACGGCCTTTATCTTGCTTTCAGGAACGTTCTCTTCCTGCAAGTACGAAATGAAAAAGTTCCGAAGCGAATGAATCGTGATTCCTCTTCCTTTCCTGTCTATACCAAGCTTGTCGCAGATTCTAGCGAACGTGTTGTATACCGCGTGCGAGAACATAGGACGATCTGCAGAAAGCCCCTCAAACACCCATTCGGTCCGCGACTCTCCGAAATCAAAATTCTCCAAGATTGGGACCTTTCGGCTTTCGCCGGTCTTTGTGCTGCCCAACCCCAAGCTGTCAGAATACGTGTGAGAAACGTCGATGTAGTTTTCGTGCAAGTCCTCTTTTCGCAAAGCGGCGACCTCGCCTATTCTCATTCCAGTAAGGGCAGCCAAAAGAAACATTTTTCTTTGACAATCCCTAGTCCAGAGCTGAGAAAAATACACTTCTTTAATTTCGTCTGGCGTAAGCAACCTGCGGCTCTTTCTTTCAGTAGGCCTATACTTGATTCCTGCCAAAGGATTCCTGTCTATGATTTCTTTGTCAACAGCCGCTTCAAGTATTATGTTCAAGACGCCACGGGCGTTGTTTACGGTCTTCGCTGACCAGAATCCACTCGCCCAGACGATCCAATCCTTCACAACGTCCTTGCTGACGTCACCAATTTGCTTTTCACCAAAAAAAGGAATCAGCTGGTTCGCAAGAAGCTTACGGTACAAGATAAGGGTGTTGTCCTTAATCGGACGGCTTGTAAGGGCTTGGAATTCAAAGTACTTTCCGTCTTTGTCAAAAAAGCCCTTTGCAAAATCCGAAAACAAAACCGAACGGATTTCCTTCGAAAAGGCGCCATCGTTGTACATCTTCTGGATTTTTCTTTTCGCCTTTGAAAGGACCGTCTCTCCGGTCGAAAGGGCGCTTGAGCGCCGCCCGGAAGCGTCGCGGTATTGGTAGTAATAAACCACACGTCCGGAAGGAAGTGTTCTGGGAAATATGATGTAAGGTTCCGTCACACGCATTTTGTTCCTCCATTTGCTGTCAATCTGCTGTCACGGTAATCTCAAAACCATCTAAATCATTATATTATAAAGATTTAATTTTGGATGATATTGGGATCGAACCAACGACCTCTTCCGTGTGAAGGAAGCGCTCTACCACTAAGCTAATCATCCAAGATTGAAAAAATAAAAACGCTTCCAGTTGCGGCTGCGTCTGAGCGGCACCGCTAGATAACTGTCTCGTTTCCGTTAGAAACGAGGCCTCTCAAGGTATTGCAGTCGCGCTTACGCGCTCCGCACGGCTCGCTACTCGCTGTTTGCGCTTGTAACTATCCAACGCTGCCGCTAACGCGGCAGGCGCAAACAGAGAGTTGCCGCCAGCCGCCCCGCGCCTTCGCGCGTTTTTATTTTTTCTAATATAACAAACAAAGAAAATAAATGCAATAGGCAAAAACGCGTCTAGCTGCGGCTGCGAACGAGGTACTTTTAGGGCAAAGTGATTAGCTTAACGTGTCCTAAGTTCTCGCCGCCCGGCCTTCCCGCTACGCGTTTTTTTGCGCTTGCTTCTTAGCCTTTGCTATTTTTCAAACAAAAAATTAGGCCTGCAGCGCGGTGACCGCTACTGTGGCGACGATGTCGTCAACGTTGCAGCCGCGGCTAAGGTCGTTGAGCGGCTTGGCAAAGCCTTGGCATACAGGGCCGATAGCCATCCAGCCGCCCATGCGCTGGCAAATCTTGTAGCCGATGTTTCCCGCGTTGATGTTGGGAAAAACAAAAACGTTGGCGTGGCCGGCGACCGCGCTTCCCGGCGCCTTAAGCTGTCCTACTTCCGGCGCGACCGCGGCGTCAAACTGGAACTCGCCGTCGATGGACAAGCCGGGAGCGGCTTTCTTTGCAAGTTCCGTGGCCTCCTGGACTTTTGGAACCGACTTAAAGAATTTGTCGTCGTTTCCGCTTCCCTTTGTGGAGAACGAAAGCATGGCCACGCGGGGCTCGATGCCGGCGATTTTTTTTGCAGTGTCGGCGGTTGCGACGGCGATGTCGGCCAACTGCTGCGCGTCGGGCTCGATGTTAATCGCGCAGTCGGCAAAGAGAGAAACGCCTTCCTTGATGTAGGGATTTCCGCCCTCGGGAGCCACCATGATAAAGCTTGATGAAACAGTCGAGATTCCAGGCGCGGTCTTTATAACCTGCAAGCCGGGGCGCAAAGTGTTGGCCGTTGAATGGCAGGCGCCAGAAACAAAGCCGTCCGCGTCGCCGGCCTTAAGGATAAGCGCTCCGAACATCGTGCGGTCTTTTTGAATGTAAGCCTTGGCCGCGGCAACGTCGGCGTACTCGGGCTGGTTGGTCTTTTTGTTGATTTTTCCTTCGCGCGCCTTGAACAAAATCTCGGCGTAGCGGTCGGCGTCGGCGCTTGTGGCTGGGTCAACCAGTTTTACGCCAGAAAGGTCAACGCCGGGCGCGGCCTTTTTGGCTTCCTCTTCCGTTCCCAAAAGAATGATTTTCGCGATTCCTTCCTTTACGATTTTAGCGGCGGCCTCAACCACGCGCTTGTCCTCGCCTTCGCAAAGAACGATTGTCTTGTTGGCCGACTTGGCCTTTTTTAAGAGTTCGTCAACAAACGACATTTTATGTCTCCTATAATAAATTATATTTATTGCAACGCGGCTTGAACTACGTTGTAGCCGCCGTTGTAAATTCCCATTTTGTCGTTGTTCAAAATATTTTGAACCTGCATTTTAAGAAGGTCGTCCTCTTCTATAATCATAGTCAAGAGGCGATGCAAAATATTGCGCTCCTCGGCTTCTTTTGTTCCGTCGCCAATCTCGCTTCCGCGAATCGCGCCCCAAGCCTCGTGGCGGCCTACGCGCTGTATGAAAAGCTTTGGAATTGGGTAGAACGAAAGCTCCGAAGGCTTTGTGACCATAAAATCGCAAACATGCATCAAGAGGTTTGTGCAATAAACGGCCGCGTAAAAATCCTTGTGCAAAAAAACGTGGACGCCGGTCACAGGCGAACTTTCGGCCTCTTTCGCGAAGGCTTTTGTCTTTTTCCAATCGCTGTGCATTTCATAGGGAACGCCGGCCGCTTCCAACAATTCCTTTAGAACAAGCCAGCGGCCCTCATGGTCGCCCATATTTATCATAAGGGCGCACTTTTCTTGCTTGATGTATTCCTTGCAATAGCCGGCTATGTCGCCGAATTTATGCGCCTGCGCTCCCGCTCCGCCCATAGTCAAAAGGAAGCGGCGGGCCTCTCCCCTCTTCGCGCGGTCAAGACGGGCCTTGCAATCCGACTTTATGGAACGCAAAAGCTCGTAGTCAACGTAATGGCCGGTTTGGACAATCTGGCTGGCGGGCAAGCAATGGGTGATTGGCTTTCCGCGCTCCATCTTTAAAAGCGAGCGGTAGCCCATGTAGGCCGACGGCGACTGAACTGTGTGAAGGCTTCCTTGCACAAGCCAGAAGGCCAGGGGCAAATTGTCGGGCACCATCGAAATCACTTTTTTCATTCCGCAATGCATGGCCGACCAACCGACCCAAGGATGCGCGGCCACAAGCGGAATGTCTTTTGGAAGCCTTTCCAATGCGGCCGTAAAAAGCCTTGAAATTTCGCGGTTCTGAATCGCGGAGTCAAGCGTGGCGTTGGCGCGGCTTGTAATGTCTTCCCAAATATGGTTGTTGAACCACTTTGACCTTTGCGAAAGGCGGCTAAAAGTGTTGTACAAGTCTTCCAAGAATTTTATCGATTTTGCGATCGGAGTGTTTGAAAAAGAAAGGTAGTCCAAGATATAGGCCCGGACGTTCATGCTGGCCGCGACGCTGGCAAGCGCAATGGCTATTCTCCAGTGGCCGAAGCCCATTCGAATCGTTCCGATGACCAGGGCGTTTTTTGGATTGACTTCGTAAACCTTTAACGGCGTTCCGTCGTCGTCTTTTTGGGCTTCAAGGTCGTCGCGGCGAACCAAAGTAAGGGCCTTAAAGTCCTTGTAGACGCCGCCTTTGGGAACGGCGACAAGGTCGAGAGGCTCTTTTTGCTCGCCAAAGATTTTTTTGCATATTTTATAGGCCAAGCCGGCCTTCCAAGCGGAGAAACGCGAAACCTTATTGCCAAAAATCTCATTAAACATTATTCTATTATTATATACCTATTCTTTCATTTTTGCAAGCAAAGTTGACAATGTTTGCCAAAGGGAATAGAATATAGTGAACAAACAACTTGCGGAAGGATCTCACATGAAAAAAGAAAAAAACGCAAACTTGATAACATTCGCGCTTAGCTGGGTAGGAAAAAAGAATAAAAAGGCTTTGGACAAGGCCGCAAAAAACTGCGCAAAGTCGGAAGAAAAGACCTTGCGCGGAATCTTGGAATACGCCAAAGACTCCGAATGGGGAAAAGCCCATCATTTTTCAGAAATTCTAGAAGCCAAGAGCGCCGACGGGCTTTACGAGCGCTGGCAAAAGAACGTTCCGATCCAGGACTACGAAGACTTGCGCCCCTACATCGAGCGCCACAAGAACGGCGAGGAGAACGTCTTGTTCCCCGGAAAGCCGATGATGTACGCCACGACAAGCGGAACGACAAAAGAGCCAAAATGGATTCCAATCACCAACGAATACTACCAAAACATTTTCAGCAAAATGTCAAAGCTTTGGCTTTACTCCTTTATCATGCACAGGCCCAAGACTTTTTGGGGAAAATGCGTTTCAATCGTAGGAAAGTCAATCGAAGGCTACGCTCCCGACGGAACGGTATGCGGCTCCGTTTCGGGCGTGACCCAGCGCGACTGCCCGGAATTCATCAAGGGCCTTTACTCCGCTCCCGCCGACGTTTTCGCGATAAAAGACTACACCGCCCGCTACTACGCCTTGATGCGAAGCGGAATCGAGCAAAACGTAACGCTTTTGGTAACCGCCAACCCATCGACAATTATCGAATTGCAAAAGAACGTCGACCAATACTTGGACGACTACATTGACGACATCGAGCATGGAACTCTTAGCAAAAAGGTCAACATCGAGCCAGAAATCCGCTCCGTTCTGGAAGCGCGCTACTCGCCGAATCCGGCCCGCGCCGCCGAGCTTCGCGAGCTTAAGGCAAAATACGGCCGCATTCTTCCCAAGCATTATTGGCCCAACTTGCAGACCATAACCACTTGGCACTGCGGAAACACAAGCGTTTACCGCGACAAGTACAAGGACTACTTTCCGGAACAGACGCTCGACCAGGAATTCGGCTACTTTGCCAGCGAATGCCGAGCCGGCTTGGTAATGAACGGAGCCGACGACACGGTATTGTTCCCGCACAACCATTACTTTGAGTTCACCGAAATCGGCGACGAAAGCGAAAGCCCAAAATTCCTGCAACTGCACCAGTTGCAAAAAGGCAAGCGCTACATTCCATACATAACGACTTTTGGCGGCCTTTACCGCTACAACATGAACGACATGGTGGAATGCACGGGCAGTTACAATACGATTCCGACAATCCAGTTCATTCAAAAAATCAACGGAATCGTTTCGATGACCGGCGAAAAGCTCAGCGAGCGCCAATTCATCGACGCGGTCGCGGAAACCGAAAAAGAGCTTGGACAAAAGGCGGCCTTCTTTGTCGGCTTCGCGGACTTGCAAGAAAGCGCCTACCACATATACATTGAATTCCAAAAGCAAGACCTTGACCAGGCCTTTTGCGACAAGTTCGCCGCCTGCGTTGACCAAAAGCTAAAAAGCGAAAACGTTGAGTACGCCGCCAAAAGGGACTCTTTCCGCGTAAAGGAGCCGGTCGGCCACCGCTTGGTTGAAAACTCATTCGAAAAATACAAGGCCGCCATGATAGAAAAAGGCGCGCGCGACGGCCAGTTCAAGATGAACCTTTTGATGCAGGACGAAAAAAGGCGCGAATACTTTAAAGAGTTGGTCATCCGTTAATGAACGCAAAAAATTTCAAGGCCGTCATATTCGACTTTGACGGAACGCTATACGACAACACAGGCATCGCAAAAGGCTTGCTTCTTCCGCGCTTGCACAGTTTTTTCTTTATGAAGGCGGAACGAAAGGCGCGCGCGTTCTTTAAAGGCCGCGACTTTGAGACTCCCGAAAACTTCAAGAAGGAATACTACACCCTTGCCTCAAAGGCCGCCTTTTGCTCGCCGAAAGTTTTTGGCGAATGGTACGAAAAGCGATACCTTCGCTACATGGAAAAAGTTCTTAGCCATAAAAGATTCGCGGCCCATTCAAAAATTTTCGAAGTGTTCAAGGCGCTTTCCGGCTCAGGAACAAAAATCGCGCTCTACTCCGACTACAACTTAATCAAGGAGCGCGCTCTCTCTTGCGGAGTAAAGCAAGAGGCCTTGGACTTGTGCGAAAGGTTTTATTCTTCCGAAACATTGGGCTGCCTAAAGCCGGCGCCCAGAGGCTTTTTGCAAATCGCGGCCGACCTTGGAGCCAAGCCTAAGGAAACTTTGGTTGTCGGCGACAGGGACGACACCGATGGCCAGGGCGCAAGAAACGCCGGAATGAAATTCGTTCAGATCAAGACAAAGGCGCAAAGGCCTATTTGGGACTTGCAGCATCCTGTCCTTTCTTGGGAAGAATTCGCCTCCAAAATTTTAGACGGAAGCGATTTTTAAGCCCAAGCCGACTAAAGCGCGGGCCATTGGTTTTGGACGATTCCGGCCATGTCTACGACGCGCTTGTGACACTCCTCCAAAAGCCTGTTTGAATCTTGCTTTAACGAAAGGCTTGCGTCAGGCATTATCGGCTCTCCGACAGTCAATGTCACAAGCGGATGCTTGACGCCAAAAAAGCGGCGGACAGCGCCGGGCTCTCGGTAGCTTATGGCCATCGGAATCACAGGAATGCCGTAGCGGTGGGCGAATTCAAAAGCGCCGCGCTTAAAGGGCCGGATCGGCTGGTACCAAGTCCAGCGGCAGCTTTCCGGAAAAACATGAATCCACTTTTTCTTTTTGTGAAGCTCGTCAAAGGCCTCGTAGAATTTTTTCATTCCGCTAAAATTTTGCGCGACGGGGATGCCGCCCACCGCGCGAATCAAGCCTGCGTCCTTACCCATCAAGTTTTCGGCGCGGGCCGGAAACCACAGGCGCTTTTTTGTCGCTTGAACGATGGCCAGATAATCCCAGCGGTAAACATGGTTGCAAACGGTGACCGCTCCGTTTTTAAAAAGCGCCTTGTTTTTGCGAAGGTTTTTCAGGCCTGCAAATTTTATTCCGTAGCGGACATGCTGCAAAAAGAAGACGAGCGTCCAAACGCAAAAGAAAATAAAATTCCGCCAAAGAAAAAACTTAAATGACCTGTCGATGAATGGATAGTTTTCGTCAACGACCACTTGCCGCAAATGCTTTGGCTTTAAAAGCGGCTCGTCCGGCTTTGCGGGCCAGACGAGGCTTGAGTCGGGAACGTATGTTCCCGGCTTATTAACGTGTCCTTGCATTATCGTGTCGTCGTGATTTCTGTCCAGCCAGTGACAACGCGGTCAACGACAGTCTTGGCCAAAGTCATTGACATTTGGGCCTTTGCCATCGCTGTTGTCACATCGTGAATGTCAACGCTGTCGGGATCAACAATCATTTGCTTTGTAAGGGAATCGACATCCGTTTGCTGCTTATTCATCGCGGAAAAAGCTTCCGACAAGTACTCGCCAAAAGACTTTTCCTTTATGCGCTGGTTCTCTTCCGCGGAAGAAAGAATGTTCACATGGGGAGCGGCCTTAAGCGGATTTGTGTCCTTAATCTTTTCAAAGCCTTGCATTTGCAAGACAGGCATTTCGTTGATTTTCATTTTTCCCACCTCCCCTCATTCTAGCGCGATTAGCGTCCAATTTCAAGAGCGGAATTGAACATGTCCTTTGAGCCTTCGATTACGGTCGTGTTGGCCTCGTAGGCGCGGCTGGCCGAAATCAAGTCCACCATTTCGTTGACGATGTTTACGTTGGGGTACTCGACGTAGCCCGCGCGAGGGCCTGTCTTTATCGCGTCCGGATGGTCGGGGTCGTAAACCAATTTTCCTTCGCTTGTGTCAAGAACGATTTCGCGCACCTTTACGCCCTTTCCGGGACCGTTGTCCAAGTTGGACGGAAGATACGGAGTGCGGAACGTGGGGTTGGCGTCGGCGACAGGCTGGAAAATGACGCGGCTTCTCTTGAACGGGCCGCCGTCCTGCGTCCTTGTTGTCGAAGCGTTGGCGATATTGTTTGAAATGACGTCCGTTCTAAGGCGTTCGGCGCTGAGGCCTGTCGAAGCTATGTTAATCGCAGAAAAGAGTCCCATGATAATCTCCTAACAAAAATCTTTATAACTGACCGAACCGGCTTCTTTGCCAGAACGGTCAGACTTGCGCAAGCCTAAGACCGTTCCTAGCGATTAGGACTCATCGCTGTCTTGACTTGGCTAAACTCAAAGTTCTCCAGCTGGCTCAGCAAGCGATACTGCATCTGGATTTTGATGATGTTCATCGCTTCTGTCTCTACGTCAACGCTTGAGCCGTTGCTGTTTTCAGTTGAATTCCAATCGACGACGCGGCGCGGCTTAACTTCCTGCCAGTCCATGACGTTGTGGATCGAAAAATGGCGGGGGTCGGTTCGCTTAAGGTCAAAGGAATTGCGGGCGTTTTCCTCGGATTCAAAGGCTCTCTTTAGCTCGCTTTCAAAATTGACGGAGGAACGCTTGAAATTCGGAACCTCGGCGTTGGCGATATTGTTGGCCGTAACCTGGTAGCGCAAGGCGTTTACATCCAGGGCCTTGTGCAATAAGTCAATTGATCGATTGAATGAGTTCATACCTAAATTGTCGGAATTTTAGCGGCGAAGTTTAGGGTTAGAATGACCATAATTGAACGAAGCCGCATACGGTCGGGCAAGCCCGCCGTTTTGCTAAGTTGAACCTATTAACTTGCGCTCTAGCGAGCGCTAGGCAATGAGGCGCGACGCCGCGCTTGCGGGCTTTTAAAAAGTCCAGACAACGCCAAAGCTGGGAATAAGGGCTATATTTCCCCTTATCTCAAACGAATCGCTGTAATCGCGGCCCAGCTTGTTCCCGCTTAGCTTTAGCTTTCCCGCGTCAAAGAATTTCAAGCCCAACGTTCCGCACATCGAAAAATGTTTTGTCAAGGGAAAGATTCCAATCGCCTCGCAGCCGATTCCAAACGCGAACAAAAAATCTTCTTGCGTCCATTCGGAAGACACCGTTCCGCCCGACACTTTTGCGGAAATCGTTTTCTTGAACTTATAGAACATCCAGTCAAAAGACAAGGTTCCAAGCAAAGCAAATGTCCAGCGGTCGGAAAAATGAAAGGCGTACCCCGCTCCGATCGCAGTTCCAAAAGCAAGGCCCGCGCAAACCTTGTCTTCTGTGTCCAACTTAAAGTTTTTGCTGAGGGCCCAGCCAAAGCTTAAGGTTCCAGAAACGCAAAAGCCGTTTTGAGCCTCGCCGTAATAGCGGGCCGACAACTGCGGAACAAACGCGTTCTTGAACCCGTCGTCCTTTGCATGCAGGGAATAAAAAGAGGCGTTTACAGCCGCTCCGGCAGAATGCTTCCAAGAACTTTGGCCAAAGGCCAAGACGCCGGCCAAAGCCAAGGCGCAAGCTAAAAAAACTTTTTTCATGCGGAAAAAAATCCTAGTCCTTAACCAAAGACTCATTTTTTAAGCAAACGAAAGCGCCCGCCGCGTAAAGCAAAAGAAACAAAATCGTAAGGGGCGGCTTCATTCCCAAAATCCACAAGGCTTCAACCGCGGCCGGCATAAGAAGGTCTACGGCAAAAGAAGACCAATAAACAGCCGCCTCTTTTACGCTAAGCAAGGCCCTTTGCGCCGGAACGAACAAAACCTTTTGCCTGGAATTCAACACGACAATCATCAGCAAGAACATGGCCGGCTTTACAAAAAGCGCGAAAGCCGGATAAGGAAGCTGGCCGCCCAAAACCCTAAAAGGCAGGTACACGGCGTAAAAGCCCAGGTAAAAGGGCAAAATCTTTTGAACACGGTCGGCCATCTTGTCCTTTTTGAAAACGAACAAAAAAGCGGCCGTCAACACGCCCAAAGGCAAAACAATCTGTTCCAAAAAAATATGGAGAAAATTGCGCCAAAAGGAGTCGGGCGTTAAAAAATAATAGGGAGAGAAAAAGTACTTGTAGGCGCAAAAAACGGCCGCCAAAAAAAGCCCCAAAAAAGCGTTGAAAAGAAAAGGAGCGAAGGGCTTCTTTTGCTCAAAAAGCCAATAGCAAAAATACAGGGGAATCAAGAACAATGCGAATAAAATCATAAAAAAATCATATCGTAAAATTAAAAAAAATGCAATAAAAAACGCTCTCGCGGAAATTCAAGCGACCGCTCGCGAGGTGCTTTTGGGGCTTAGTGATTAGCTTAACGTGTCCTATGTTCGCGTCACTTGCCTTTCCGCTACGCGTTTTATTTTACGACCATTATTTTTCACCTACCACTAGACTAACAAGCGCTTTTTCTGATATAATCTAGTTTACGCTTAATATACATGTGTGTTTTTTGCGACACGAGGAGGCCAGTTGGCAGACAATAATAAGGGACCTAGAATCAATGAACGGATTCGGGTCAGGGAAGTTCGCCTTATAGATGATGAAGGCAACCAGATGGGAATCGTTCCCACAATGGAAGCCCTCAAAATGGCTAAAGACCGGGATCTCGACCTTGTTGAAGTCGCGCCGACTGCAAATCCGCCTGTATGCAAAATACTCGATTTCGGAAAATACCGCTTTGAACAGGAGAAAAAGCTCCGTGACTCCAAGAAAAAGCAAAAGGTATTGAAACTAAAAGAGATCAGGATGCAGCCCAAAATCGGACCGGGCGATCTTGACACGAAAGCTAAGCATGTGCAAGAGTTCCTTGACGAAGGCAACAAGGTAAAGGTAACGATCCGCTTCCGCGGACGCGAGCTTGCCCACACTGACTTGGGATTTGGAGTTCTTGAAGAGGTTCTAAAAAGGCTTACCTCGGCGTATGTCATCGAAAAGCCGGCCGCTATGGAAGGCAAGTTCATGTCGATGACAATATCATCAAAAGCCAAAAATTAAAGAGGTATTGGCTATGCCAAAGATGAAGACAAAGAAATCCGCTTCAAAGCGCTTTTCGCTTACCGGAACAGGAAAGGTAAAGTACAAGAAGATGAACTTGCGCCATATTTTGACCAAGCGTTCACCTAAGAGAAAGAGACAGCTCCGCCAGACAGGCATTCTTGCGGAATCAGAAGCAGCGAAAGTTAGGAAGCAAATGCTTCCCTACGGTTGATAGGAGCGAACCATGTCTAGAGCAGTAGATGGAACAAGAAGAGCCGACAGGCGCAAGAAAATCCTTAAGCTTGCAAAAGGCTTTAAGGGCCGCAGAGGAACAAACTTCAAGGCCGCGAAAGACGCGGTCACAAAAGCGCTCGACCACGCTTATGTCGGACGCAAAGACAAGAAAGGCGAATACCGCTCATTGTGGATCGCCCGTATCAACGCCGCTGTTCGCGACGAAGGCTTGTCTTACTCGCGCTTTATCGACGGCGTTACAAAAGCCGGAATCAAGGTAAACCGCAAGGCCTTGTCTAACATGGCCATTGAAGATCCCAAAGCTTTCAAGGCTGTTGTAGAAGCCGCCAAGAAGGCTTTGGCCTAATAAAAGAGGACGCTGATGATTTCCGTTGAAACAATCCTTCTTTTGCAGCAAAAAGTGGAAAGCGCTGTTCAAAAAATCGAACAGCTTAAATCAGAAAACGATGCTCTGCGCGCCGAGCGTTCAGAGCTCACAAAAGCGCTTTCTGAAAAATCGGAGCTGCTTTCCCGCTTTAGCGCTGACGAAAAAAAGATTGAGGACGGAATCCTCGGCGCCCTAAACCGCTTGGACGCGGTGGAAAACGCCCTGCTCGACTCGAGCGGAGGCTTTAGCAACGCTAAAGCCGACTGCAATACCACAAGAGAGCGGCAAGCCCCGCTTGCCGACTCGGGCGAAGGCGCGGCCGCCGCTGTTCAGCCGGCAACTGAGCGGGCAGCCCCCGCCCAGCCGGCGCAGGCGGAAGCGGCCCCAGCCGCTCCCGTACAAGAGCAGGCGTCTTTCGCCAGCCCCGTTCAGCAAACAGAAGCGACGCAAGCGGCAGAAGCCGGCGGCGACTTGTTCGGCGACGACTCTTTTGAAACCCAAGAAGAAAGCGTTCCCGACATCTTCTAGCAAACACCCCGCATGGCTGTAATTCAAATAAATATATTAGGAACGTCGTTCGCCCTTAAAACAGACGAAGAGCTCCCCTACCTTGAAAAAATCCGCGAATACTATAAAAACGTTTGCGACGAAATACAAAAAAGCGACGGAATCCAAGACCAAAAGCAAACCGCTGTCTTGGCCGGAATCTTGATCGCCGACGAGCTTTTTAAGGAAAAGCAAAAAGCATTGGAAGCCAAAGACGCGGCGCAAAAAAACGCCGCCGAGTCCGACCCTTTGGCCGAACTTGAAGCGGACCGGCTTACAAAAAGCATGATTGAAAAAATCGACAGGGCGCTTAGTTAGACAGATGAAAGAGCGTGTATTGGTTGACGCGGATTCTTGCGCCAAGCGCGTCCGAAAATGGCTTATGGCGCGGGCAAAAGGCAGCGCCTATGAACTAATCTTCGCGGCAAACCGCGACTTGTCGTCCGCCGATTCGCCCGCCGGCCAAAATCCCAATTTTAAAATGATAGTCTGCCCCGCCCAGAGCCAAGCGGCCGACAATTGGATTCTTGCAAACGCCGCCGCCGGCGACCTTGTGATTACCCGCGACATTCCGCTAGCCTCCTCGCTTTTGGAAAAAGGCGTCGCGGCGATGAATGACTTTGGAAAAGTTTTTGACAAGCAAAAGATTGAGCGCGCCTTAAAGGAACGCGAGCTTAGCCTGCAAATGAGCCGACTGGGATTGGGGACAAAAAAAAGGGATTCCTACGGCCAAAAGGAATTTGAAGCCTTTGCCGCGGCCTTTAACAAAATAATCCAAGAATGAAAATCAGTTCAAGGCCAGAACGCCACGCGCGCTAGTCGCTTCCATAAGAATTGCTGATGGCAATCAAGCGGTCTTTTATTTGCATAAAGGCTTCGACCACGCCAGGATCAAATTGCGTGCCCGAGCATTTTTGAATTTCGTTGACCGCGTCTTCCATTGTCCACGCCGGCTTGTAAACGCGCGCGTGGCTCAAGGCGTCAAACACGTCGGCCACAGAAACGATTCTGGCTTCCAAGGGGATTTCTTCGCCCTTAAGGCATTCAGCTTTTGGCAAGGGATTTCCTTGCTCGTAAGACTCCCAATCCATTTTTCCTGGATAGCCGCGGCTGCCGTCCCACCATTCGTGGTGGCGTAAGTTGATGTTTTGGCACATTTGGAAAAGCGGCGAATTGAAGTTCTTGAACAAAAGCGCGCCCAAGCAAGTGTGGCTGTTCATAATCGCGCGCTCGTCGTCGTCAAAGCGGCCGGGCTTTTTAAGAATCTTGTCTTCGATTCCAATCTTTCCAAAGTCGTGGCACTTGCTGGCGGTGGCCAAAAAGTCGCGGAATTTTTCGCGAGTGGACTCGTCAATGTTATGGTTAAAGGCCCAGCGGTCGTAAATTTCAACGGAGAATTTTGAAACGCGGGCTACGTGCATTCCGGTTTCTTTGGGGTCGCGCATATTGGCCATCTCTGTCATGGCGTCAATCAAGTCACGGCGGCTCTTGGCTTGGCCCAAAGCGTTGGCGGCGTTGGCGGCAAAGTGGTTTATGTAAAGTTCCGCGTCCGCGTCAAATTCAATGTACTCGCCTTCTTCGTTTTTTGCGTTAATGATTTGAAGCACGCCAAGCAAGCTTGAGTCCGCGATTTTTAGCGGAATCGTAAGCATCGACTTTGTGTGGTAGCCGGTGGCGGTGTCGGACGCGGGGTTAAAGGAATACGGAACGCCTTCCGGAATTTTATACGCGTCGTGAATGTTCAAAGTTTCGCCGCTCAACGCGACGTAGCCAGAAATTGACTTTTCGGTTATCGGGAACGAAAAAGACAAGAAAGGAAGCTTTTCTCCAGGCTGGAGCTTCGCGCTCTGGGTGTCGTTTTGCGCGTACTTGATCGCCAGGTTCTTTCCTTGAACTTCGTAAATGGAACCCGCGTCGGCGTTGACGATTTTTCGCGCCTCGGTAAGAATGCGTTCGAGCAAAACGTCGATATCTTGGATTTCGTTAAGCTTTTGGTCAATTTCAAAAATGCTCTGCAAGTGCTTTCCGCGATAGGCCGCGTTTGAAAGCTCGGCGGCCTCGGCCATTTCCAAAGCGGTGGAAATGCTTAGGGTCAAGTCCTGCGCGATTTCCAAATCATCGTCGCTAAAGGTCGTGACTTTGCCGTCTTTGTCCAACCTATTGATAAGCTGCAAGACGCCAAGAACGCGGCCGCCCGCCACAAACAAAGGAAGCGCGATTGAAGAAATTGTCTTGTAGCCAGTCACAACGTCCGTTCCGACATTGAATTTATACGGCTCGGATTTTGGAATGTTGTAAGCGTCTTTAATGTTTAAGGGCTCTTTTGAAAGAACGCAGTAGCCCGCGATTGAAGTCTTGGTTATTGGAAAAGAAAAGGAAACAAAAGGAAGCTCCTCGCCCTCTTCCAGGTCTTTTTGCTGGGTGTCGTTTTGCGCGCACCTGATAGTGAGTTTTTTTTCTTCTACGATATAGATAGAACCCGCGTCCGAAGGAATCGCTTTGCGGGTTTGAGTCAACAGAGAATTCAATAAGTCGTCAAAATCTTTGATGCTGGAAAGCGAATTTTTGACTTTCTTCAACTCATCTTTTTTCATAAGCGCTAATATTATAGAACATTCATTAAATTTTGTCCATAGTTTTTTCAAAAAGGCAAAAATATATGGGCCCCGCTCCGTCCTGAACGTCGGGCAAAATCGAAAACCCCAACTCCTGCGCCTCGAATTTTGGAAGGGCTTCCATGTCAAAAGAGCCTTTCACGGCCTCCGCCGCCTCTTTTTGCTTGTCCAAAAGCTCCTCAATCGGCAAAGCGCGGGCATCGGGAAACTTAGCCAAAAGCCGGCCCGCAAGCGAGGAATTTTCGCTTTGGTTTATCGCGCAAGTGGAATAAAGCAAAAAGCCGCCCGGAGCCAAAAGCCTAAAGGCGCAAGACAAAAGCGCCCATTGCTGCATCGCAAGGCTTTTTACTCGGGCCGGCGACCATTCGGCCAAATACTTAGGGTCGTTCAGCACGTGGCGCTCGGACGAGCAAGGCGCGTCAAGCAAAATCGCGTCGTACAATACGCTTTCCTTTTTGCACAAAAGCGCTCCGTCGCCGCAAGAAATTTTCACGCGCTCTTGCGTGTCTTGCGGCAAATGTTCGGCGACAACTTTTCGCAAGCGCTGAAAGCGGTCAAAGGAGCGCTCGTTGCATCTAAGGCTTGCGCCGCCGTTCATGCGCCTTGCAAGAACCAAGCTTTTTCCGCCTGGAGCCGCGCACATGTCCAAAATCTTTTGGGCGTTTTTTAACGGAAGGCTTAAGGCCGCCAAAACGCTGGCCGAGTCCAAAAAATATTCGGGGCCGCCGTCAAAGGCTTTAAAAGCCTTGGGCTGGCTTTCCTTTAAGAGCGCGGCTTTAAGGGTTGGCCAACGCTCGCCGTAAATCGCCGAATAATATTCTTCAAAGGCCTCTTCCCCGTGGAGGCTTTTCTTTTTATCTTTGGCCATATTCTTTTAGAGCCTCCTGGTTTAGGCTTTTGGCGGAATTAAAGCGGGCCAAGCGGTCCGCGCGATTTTTCTCCTCTTCCAAAGCGCCCGGCGATTTTTTTGAAACGATTTTTTCACCGGCAAAATCCCATTCCAAAATTCCCTGTTCAAGCTTGAACTTTAAAACGCGCTTTATTGAGTCGTCGGCGGCCGCCCTAAAGTCCGCGTCTGAATCGTAGAGTTTTTTTACAAGTTTCCATTCATTGATGAAACGCTTTTCGCTCATAAGGATGCAATTGACGCCGGCCAGAATAGCGGCCTTTACCGCGCGCTCGCTTGGCCAGCCGTTCTTTTCCAAGGCAGCCATAAAAATGTCGTCGCTAAAGACAAGCCCGTCAAAAGCAAGGCGGCCTCGCAAAAGCTCTTTGATCCAATACGGGCTAAGGCTTGCCGGAGCGTCTTGGCCATAAGGCGCGGCGGACTGCGAAAGGTCAACAAGGGCGTGGCTCATCAAAACTCCGCAAGGACCTAGCGCGCAAAGCGCCTTAAAGGGATCCAAAACGTCGCGCTCAAACTCTTCCTTTTCAAATGACAAAAGCGGAAGCGCCCTGTGAGGGTCGACGCTGTTGTTGCCAGGAAAATGCTTTAAGACGGCCGCCACTTTGTTCGCTTGATAGGCCAAGACCGCCGCCGAACCGTAATCTTTTACTTGACCGGCGCTTCCAAAAGAGCGGCCGTCCAAAAATTCTTGGTTGCCCTCGTTTTGAACTTCGACAACAGGCGAAAGGTTTAGGTCAAAGCCGAGCGCCCTAAGCTGGATTGCGTTCAACGAGTAAAGCAAAAAGGCCTCTTTTGGCGAAAGATTTTTTGAAATCCATTCGTTTTCGGGAAGCGGGCCGGCCACGCCGCGCAAACGGTTTACGTAGCCGCCTTCCGCGTCAAGGCACAAAAAGGGCTCAACCGTTCCATGGCCGCGCGCAAAGTCCCGGACAGAATCTGTAAAGGCGGCGATTCGCTCAGGGTCGCGCGCGATGTTGAAAGAAAAGAAAATGTAGCCGCCGGGAACAAGCGGCGCTTTTTGGCCTGGAGTCCGATTGTCGCGGGCGTCGTCCATCCATTCGACAAAGCAAAAGCGCTCGTTTCCTTCCAGGTTGATTACAAAAAGCTGGGCAAGGCGCTCGCTCAAAGACAAGCTTTTTATGTAGGAGTCAAGCGCGGCGGATTTTTTTTGTTCCAAATCGCGGGCGGCGATTTGCGCGTCCAATCCAGCCTCGCGCGTTTTTTTTTCGCGAAAATCAATTTTGGATTTTGAGGAACAGGAAAAAAGAGCGCAAAAAAGAAAGGCTGCCGGCGCGGCAAGGCGGATTGCCCGCCGCGCCTTTTTTATTTTGCGATGCACGTTGTGAGCGGGCTGACGTAAGTTACAAGCAGCAAGACAAGCAATTGAACGACCAAGAAAGGAAGAACTCCCTTGATCACTTGTCCGACCGGCTTTTTAAACGTGTAGGAAGAAATGAACAAGTCCATTCCAACCGGCGGCGTCAAAAAGCCGATGCTCAAGTTCATAATGAAAATCACGCCCGCCTGCACTACCGGGATTCCAAAAGAAGCCGCCGAGTAAAGGAACAAGGGCGAAACAAGCAAAATCGCAGAGTAAATGTCCATCAAGCAGCCGACCACCAAAAGGGCCAAGTTCATCAAGAAAAGGAAAAGGTACTTGTTCTTTATGTAAGTCGAAATAAAGAAAGTGACGTTTTCCGGAATGTTGGCGTCTTGCATCCAATAGCTTAGGGCAGCGGCGGCCGCGATGATGAACAAGATTCCGCCCGAAACAGGAACGCTGTCGGCGATTACGCGCGCGGTTTTCTTTGCGGTAAAGTCGCGGCGGAACAAGAAGACCAAGGCGATTGCGTAAATCACCGCAAAAGAAGCCACTTGGAACAAATTGAAAAAGCCGGTGAAATACGTGACGCAAATCAAGACAGGCAAAAGCAATTCCGGCAAACAATCAAGCAAAGATTTTCCAATAGCTTTGATTGAGAATGGAGGTCTGTCTTTATTGTTGTCAAAAACGATTCCCAATACAATCATCGAAAGCGCCATGATAAAGCCGGGAATCAAGGCGGCCTTAAAAAGCGTTATGATGTCAAAACCGGGCGCGAACTGGGTGATTACAGTGTAGTTTGAGGAGGCGTACATAATGATGGCGACGCTCGGCGGAAACAAAAGCCCCACCGCTCCGCAAGAAGTGATAAGGCTTTCGGCCCTGTCCTTGTCGTAGCCGCTTCCGGTCAAAATGACCGCAAGCAAAGAGCCCAGCGCCAAAATCGTCACGCCGGAAACTCCTGTAAACGTGGAGAAGAATGTCAAAACCAAAACCGCGGCGACAACAGTTCCGCCGCGGAACCAGCCGAACAAGGCGCGGAAGAGTTCCACAAAGCGCTTTCCCGCGCTGCCCTGCGCCAAAACGTAGCCCGCGATTGTAAAAAGCGGAATCGCCGCGATTGACTTGTCGGCAAGCTTTGAGTAAGCCTCGATCGGGATTACGTCGATGTAGCCGCCGGCCTTTGAGAAAATCAAATAAGTTATTCCGCTGATGACGACAAAAAGCGGAACGCCGGCAAAGGCAAGCGCCAGCAGGATTAAAACCCACAGCAAAAGGGTTTTGTCGCAAAAGGCGTTCCAAGCGTCTGCCATTGCGTACAATTTTGGAAAGTCGGAATTGCCGGTCCAGTACCAAATGATTCCAGTCACCGCTCCCATTGAAGTCAAAACGCCAAAAGCCAGGCCAAGGCCGGCGGCGATTTTTTGGGGCTTGTCTTCCGCGTTTTGGAAGATAAGGACAAGAATCATCAAAAAACATAATGGATAAAAGGCAAAGTAAACCTTTTCGAGCAAGCCAAGGATCTTGTTTGTGAATTGGTCGGGATTGGCGATTTGCAAAAAGGACGCCAAAAAAAGTTGGGTGATGATGAGCGCCGTCGCGAAGGACACGATTGCATTTACGGCCTTTTTTGCCTTTTCCGGAAATTTTTCGGTGACGTTGGCAAGGCACAGGGCCCGCTTTTCGCGCCAAGTGACAAGGCCGGCCACGCAGGCAAAGACAAAGGCTATGTTGACTATGATTGAGTCAGCGTCCATAACCTGCAAATGCAAGTTGTCCTGCATGATCTTGATTACAAGCGCCGTGACGCTCAAAAGCGCCACAAGCGCGACCGCAAACGCGTCTTCGATTTTCTTAAGCATTAGTTGCCTCTAAACTTTTTTAGGAAGGCCGTGATTCTTTCGTAAAAATCCTTGTCGGCCACAGGAGTTTTTGGATCGTACATATAGCGGGCCTTTTCGGTGAACTCGTCGTTCCAAGCCTTAAGCTCGGCCGCGTTGGGGGTGTACACTGTCGCTCCGCCAGTCTCGCATCGCTTAAGGTACTCAAGGTCGTTCTTTTGCTGGGCTTCGATGAATTTCTTTTCGGCCCTTCTGATGCTGGCCAAAAGCTCCGGCTTGAACTTGTCGGGAATCGCGTCCCATTCAGCCTTTGAGATGATGAAGGTTACCATTACAGGGCACAAGGGAACGTTAAGAATGTTGGTGAGCGTCTTGTAATACTGCGCGGCGTATCCGTACATCGGAATCGTAAAGACGCCTTCGACTCCTCCGGGGCTTTTCATGCTCTGCAAAAGCTTGTCGGTCGGAACGTCCATCGTAAGGTAGCCGGCGGCCTTAAAGGCGTTGGCCAACATGGGAGACGTGTTTCCGCCTACTGTAAGGCGCTGCTTTTTAAGGTCTGCGGGAACGTGAACAGGGTTCTTTGTAAAGAAGCAGCACCAGCCGATGTTAAAGAAGCCCAAAACCGTGTAGCCTTTGGCTTCCAAGGGCTTTTGCATTTCGGGAGTGAATTCCTCCAAGACGGCGTTGACCTCTTCCTGGTTGCGGAACATGAGCGGAACGCAAAGGGTCATAATGTGGCTTTCCGGGCTAAAAGAGTCGATTCCAAGCGAAGTGAAAACCGCTCCGCCAATCGGAGGCTTTTGTCCGGGGCGGACTGAATTAAGCTTTTTTGTGACTCCGGCCTCGCCGCCCATTGAGTCGGAGTTCATGAATTGGAGCTCCACCTCGCCGCCTGTGATTCTGGCCCAGTCGGCCGAAATCGTTCTCTGGTCAACGTCCCAAGAGGAGCGGGCCGGAGCGACAGAGGCCACTTTGATGATCGTTTTTGCGGAAAGGGTTCCCGCCAAAGAAGCCGCCAAAAGGACGGCCGCGATTTTCTTAAAAGTTTTCATAGCAAATTCTCCACTAATAAAAAGCGATTTCCTTAATTTTTGTAACACAATATTTTACCAAACGACAAAGTAATCGTCAACATGGTCCAAAAGGTACTGGGCCTTTTGCTGGTTCAAGACGCACATAAGGCGGCTTGAAGGGTCGTCGTCTGGATTGATGGCCAAAGCCTTGTTCAAGTTTTCTATAAAACCGTCACGATCGCCCGAGGGCTTGCAAACGCTCTGGGCGTAGGTTATGTAAATGCCGGGCGCCTTTCCGCCGGAAGCCTTGAGGGCCTTTTCGTAGCATTCAAGGCCCCTCTCATAGTCTCCGCCAAAGTCAATCGGAGCGGCCGTGTAGAACTGGCAAAGCGCGTCCCAAATGGCGCCTTTTGAATAATTCGGGTCAAGGCTGGCCGCTTTTTCAAGCAGCGCGACTGGCCCTTGTATGGAAGAAAGCGCGTCAACGTCCAAGGGGTCAAGCGACCAAGAGATAAGGCTGGCTCCGCCCGCCCAATAGGCCGCGTTTACGTCGTCCTTTGTAATGTTGGAGACGGCGGCTTTAACCGCTTCCGCGTCGCTTGACAAAAAGGCCTTTTCAAAGCCGGGCCAGCGGCTTTCAAAAACGTCAAGGATGTACTGGCGGCCGCGCAGGTAGTGGTACTTGGCCCGGTTGAACTCGGCCACTTGCTTTTCAAGCTCCGTTATCGGAAGGCTTTCGGCCGGCGTTTGGACGCAAAGGTTTCCGTACATCACGTTAAGCTGGCCCGCCATTATTTGAAGGCCTTGATGGCTTGGGTTTTGCAGCGCCAAAATTTCGTACATTTTTACGATCATCGGAAGGACTTCCGCGATGATTTTTGGGTCCTTTTCGCCCATAAAAGCCATCATCATGTCAGGGGCGTCGGCTTTTTTGGGAATTGCCGCGCCCTTTTTGTCGGAACCCGAAGCCGCGTCGCCCAACTTGTTGGCGATCATCGACTTGCAGGAAAAGAAGCTAGCGCTAAGGGCGACAAGGGCCAAAAGCGCGAACGTTTTTACAAGACTTTTCATATGATTAATTATAATAGAAGAAGGCTCATTGGTCAACAAAATCCGCCTCGCCAAGCTTTCGCTGCAAGGTTTTTCGGCCAATGCCCAAAAGCTCCGCGGTCTTGCTCTTGTTGCCCTTGTTGGCGGCGAGCGTTTGCTCGATTACGATTTTTTCGGCTTCCTCCAACGTGGAGCCCGCGGGAATCGTGATGCTCTCGGCGGACGTCGCCTTGCTGATTGACGGAGGCAGGTCGTCAAGCGTTATCTCGCCGCCGGAGCACATGACGACCGCGCTTTCGATGCAATTGCGCAGCTCGCGGATGTTTCCGGGCCAGTCGTACTTGTAAAGGGCGCTGCGGGCGCGGCTGTCCACGCCCGTTATGGCTTTTCCCAAGTCCTTGGCCTCGCCCTCAAACTCTTTTAGGAAGTGGGCGATCAAAAGCGGAATGTCGTCCTTTCGCTCCCTTAGCGGAGGAACTTCTATGCGCACGACGTTGAGGCGGTAAAAAAGGTCTTCGCGGAATTTCCCCTGCTTGACCAGCTCCTCCAAGTTTTTGTTGGTCGCGGCGACGACGCGGACGTCAACCTCTATCGTTTGGCTTCCGCCGACGCGCTCAAACTTTTTTTCCTGCAAAACGCGCAAAAGCTTTACCTGCGTCGCTTGGTCTATCTCGCCTATTTCGTCAAGGAATATCGTGGAATTGTGGGCAAGCTCAAAGCGGCCCTTTGCCATTTGGTCGGCGCCGGTGTAAGCGCCCTTTTCGTGGCCAAAAAGCTCCGACTCCAAAAGGCTTTCCGACAAGGCGGCGCAATGGACTTTCACGCAGTCGTGGCCCTTGCGGGGGGACAAGGCGTGTATCGCGTCGGCGACGACTTCCTTTCCGACGCCGCTTTCTCCGGTAATCAAGACGCTGGCCTTTGAGGGCGCGACTTTTTTTATGAGCTCGGCGATTTTTTGCATGGCGGCGCTTTTTCCTATCATTCCCTCAAGCGACTTTGTTTGGTCCACGCGGTCTTTCAGCTCCTTGTGCTGGAGCGAAAGCTCGCGGCCCTGCAAGGCGCGCTTGGCGATCATCAAAAGTTGGTCAAGGTTCAAGGGCTTTGTCAAAAAGTCGTAGGCGCCGTTTCTCATCGCGTCGACGGCGGCGTCGATGCTTCCGTGGCCTGTCAAAACGATTACAGGAATTCCTGGATTTTGGGTTGTGACCCGGCGCAAAACTTCCTCGCCGCTTATTCCGTCCATGCGAAGGTCGGTGACAACCAAGTCTATGCCGCCCTTGGCGATTTGGTCCAAGCCTTCCTGGCCATTGGCGGCCAAGCTGACTTCGTAGCCTTCAAGCTCAAAGGCGGCGCCCAAGCCTTCGCGAATGTTTTTTTCGTCGTCAATTACAAGAATCGTGAATTTCATTTTGACTCCAAAAGCCGCTTGTCGGTTTGCGGAACGGGCAAGCTTATGATAAAGGCGCTTCCCTCGCCTTCCTTTGACTCAACTTGTATGTCGCCAGAGAATTCCTTCACGATTTTGTAAACCATCGTAAGGCCCAAGCCGGTTCCGCTGGCCTTTGTCGTGTAGTAAGGCTCAAAGACGCGGGCCAAAGTTTGCTCGCTCATGCCGGCGCCGTTGTCCTTTATCAAAATCACAAACTTGTTGTCCTTGACGGCGGAATGGATTTCAAAAACTCCGCCTTTTTTTCCGTCAAACTTTTCATGAATCGCGGCCAGCGCGTTTTGCGCCAAATTGGCGACCACTTCGCGCAAAAGCTTTTGGTCAAGCAAAAGGCGGGCCGAGTCGGAGCAAAGGTCAATCTTTAGCTCAACGTTCTTGCTTGAAAATTCCGGCGCGAAAAATTCGGCGAACTTTCTTAAAAGCGGATTCGGCTCCAGCAATTCAAAAGTCGCGCTTATCGGCCTAACCGCGAACAAAAAGTCCATCACGATTTTATTAAGGTTGGCTATTTCGTCGTTGACAACGTCGATGTATTTTTCCAGAAATTTTTGGTCGGGCAAGAGGCCGTCAGACTCGCGCGCCTTTTTTACCGCCTTTTGCAAAAGCTGGATGTGAATGCTTATCGCGCCAAGCGGGTTCTTTATTTCGTGCGCGACGCTGGCGGCCAAGTTTGTAAGGCCAGCCAAGCTTTCCATCCTGTGCAAAAGGATTTCTTGGTTCCTCTGCTCGGTCATGTCGCGCACGGACATAATGCAGCCGTCAAGCTTTTCTTCTTTTACCAAAGACGAAAGGCTTATTTGAATAAAGCGGATCCTGCCGTCGCTGGCCTGGACGGAAAACTCCTCGCTCGCGTTGGTCTTGTTCTTCTCAAAGCAAGTCTTTAAGAATTCCGCGACGCTTTTGTCGGCGACAAACTCGCAAAAGTCGGCCGCGTTTTTTGGAAGCGGCCTAATAGTCAATGGCAGCCAGCGTTCAGCCGCCTTGTTTATCAAAAGCAGCTTGTAGTCCTTGTCCAAAATCACAAGGCCCAAGGAAAGGGATTCGATTATCGAAGAAAGCGTGTCGCGCTCGGAACTTATCAAGGAAAAAAGCTCTTGGATCTGGGAGTCTGAAAGTTTAGAAAGCTTTTGCGCGACGCTCTTGTTAAAACTTTTCACCTCTTTCGCTCCTTGGCCAGGGCGCAAAGCAAGTCTTCCAAGGCGGACTGGATTCCTTGGTTGTATGTAGAAACGTTAAGCCAGGACTCGCGCAAGGCCTTTGAAATTTCCAAAGCCTTTTGGCTTCCGGCGGCGCTGGAAAAAAATGACCGGGTCCGCGTTTCCAAGGCCGACAAAAAAAGCTTGAACAAAACGCGCGGCTCAAACTTTCCGCAATTTTTTATCAAGTCGGCGATGTCCGGAATTTTTCCGTCAAAGATTTGGTCAAAAAATTCAAAGGCGCGTTTTTCTATCGCTTCCGGGCGGACGGGCAAAAAGCCTTCCAGGTAATGCTGTATCAAAGAGCCGCCGGAACCCAGAGCCACCGCTCCGTCATGGAAAACGCGGTCAATGATTTCCTTTTCCTGCTCCTGCGTCCTGGAAGAAAAATTGTAGGGGCGCAAGCGGGACAAAATCGTAGGCATGACAGCGTTCTTTCTTGAAGTCGTAAGGATGAACAAGCTGTTGGCCGGCGGCTCCTCCAGAATTTTAAGCAAAGCGTTCCGCACGCCTTCAAGCATTCGCTCGGCCTTTTCTATGATTATGACCTTTGTTCCAGAAGCCGCTCCGATGCGGGCCCAAGTCGAAAGGTTTCTTATTTGCAAAATCGGAATCGAATCGTACAAAAAGTCGCCTTCAAGCTTTTCGCAAAGCTCGACGATTTTTTGGGCGTATTTTTCAACGTCCTTTATGTCAGGAAGCTCGCGCCCGGCGTCAAGCTCTTCCATGTACTCGTCAAGCTCGCTTGTGATGGCGGCGATTTTTGAAAGTTTGTCGCTGTCTTGCCACAAGGCTTGGTTAAAGCGGTTTTGCAATTTTCGGACTGAGCGCAAAAAAAGATAGCGGGTGGCGGTGACATGGCTGTCGTTCATTGACGCGGAGTTTACAAAGGCCCTGCAAGCCGCGTGGATTTCAAGCGAGCAGTCGCGCGGCCCCAAGAGCATAAGGTTTGGGCTTACAAGCGCCTTGTGCCTCATGCACGAGGGACAAGTGCAAGACCATTTTCCGCGCGGATTGGCCGTACAAGAAAGAACGCGGGCCGTTTCAAGCGCCGCGGTCAATTTTCCGCAAGAATCGTTTCCGCAAAACAAAACGGCTCCGGGGAGCTTTGACTGAACGATGTCGTCTTCCAAGAGTTTAGCGGCGCTTTGATAAAGCAAATTGTCAAACACTTTTTACGCTCCCCCTTTGATTACGCTGAAAAGGCTCTTTCCAGCAATTCATAAACCACGCTGCCTTCAAGCAAGGCGCTGGTGTCAACCTTTGGCTTAATCTCGACCAAAGCCACCAAAATCAAAAAGACCAAGGCGCCGCCTTCGGCAAAGCCCAAAAGAATGCCCAAAGCCTTGTCCAGGCTGTTCAATATCGGCCCCGAAAAAATCGTCTTGACCAAAAGCTGGATTATCTTGATCAAAACAAAGGCGCAAATAAAAACGGCCAAAAAGCCAAGAATGTCGGCCAAAATCAAATTCATCGACGGAGCGAAAACCGCCCCCATTTTTTGGTAGAGCAAAATTCCCAAAAGAAGCGGAATGATAAAAGAGCCAAAGCCAAAAATCTCGTTTATCAAGCCGCGGACAAAACCGCGAATGACGAATATCAACAAAATGGCGGCAAGAATGTAATCCAAAACGCTCATTGCATTCCCTCAAGCAATATTCTCGCGATTTTTTCCGCGGGCCTTTCGCTTCCGCAAAGTTTTTTGCAAGCCTCTCTGTAATTCTTCCTTTGAGCGGCGCTCAAAAACGACGACAAGGCGCTTTGCAAAGAAGTTTCGGTCATTCCGCTTTTTTTGATGACGACAGCCGCTCCCTGGCGCTCAAACCATTCGGCGTTGTCAACCTGGTCGCCGCGCGTTCCCGCTCCCTCCAGCGGAATCAAAACCATCGGCTTTTCCAAAACCGCGCATTCCCAAATCGAATTGGCCCCCGCGCGCGAAAGGACAACGTCCGCCGCCGAAATCACGTCCGGCATTTCCTTGTAAATAAAAGCGTAAGGATGATAGTTTTCCTTTTCTTCCTGCGACAAATTCTGGGGCAAGAGCGCGGCGTTCTTTTGGCCCGTTTGATGGACAACGATGAATTTTTGGCAAAGCCAAGAAAGGTTTTTCCATACAAGCTCGTTGATTTGCGCCGCGCCCAAGGAGCCGCCGGTCACAAGCAAAATAGGCTTTTTCTTTGCATCTTCTTTTGACACGCCCAAAAATTTCAGGCCGGCGGCGGGATCCGTTTCGTAAAAGACCGGGCGGACAGGATTTCCAGTCACCTCGAATTTTGAAGTGGAGCCGCCCGCAAAAAATTCGCGGGTCTCCTCGTAGCTAAGCAAAACCTTGTCGGCGAACTTTGAGTTGATTCTTGTCGCAAGGCCCGGAGTGAAGTCGCATTCGTGCGTGCAAAGCCTTATCCTTAAAAGCCTGGCCGCAATGCAAGGCGGAACGGAAACAAAGCCGCCCTTTGAAAACAAAAAAGCGGGCCTTTTTTTCAACAAAATAAAGAAGGCGGCCAGAAAGCCAAAAAAAATCTTGAACAGGTCAAAAAAATTTTTTACTGAAAAATACCGGCGCAACTTTCCGCTGGGGATTCCGTAAAATTCATCGACGGACTTTTCGCCGTTTTTGTCCAGAGAATTTGACACGATGTCCCTGTCCATTTTGGAACGCGAGCCGATCCAAATAACGCGGAGAGTTTTTCCGTCCTGGAGAATTCCCGACTGAACTATTTTTTGCCTAAAAGCGTCGGCGACCGCAAGGCCAGGATAAATGTGTCCGCCGGTTCCGCCGCCGGTAAAGGCGACAACAAGCGCCTTATTGTCCATGGTGGTTCTTTTCCATCAACGAAAGCAAGTCTTGGCGCTTAAAGAGCTTTGCGTAAGTCCAGGGCGACATTCCCAAAGCGTCAAACTTGTCGGGGTTGGCGCCGGCGTCGGACAAAAGCTTTACCATGTCGGCGTTTCCTTCGCCGACGGCAAGGGCCAAGGCCGATTGGTTGTCGGCGGACACAAAGTCAAGGCTGGCTTTTTTGTCCACCAAAATTTTTGCAAGCTCAAGGTTCTTTTTCCAAACGCAGTCCATAAGCGCGGAATATCCGCGGTCCTTTGAAACGGCGTTAAGGTCAACGTCATGCTCAAGCATCCATTTCACTTCGTCAACTTTTTCGGCGCGGATCGCGACGTTAAGCATCGGAGTGCCTTCCGCGTCGCGCTCGTCAAGGCTCATTCCGGCGTCAAGGTAAGTCTGGACGATGTCGCGGTTGTCCTTTTTTACGTGAACGGCGAGCGCGTCGCCGGTAAAGGGATTGCCGGTCTTAAAGAGCTTGGCCCAAGCGGCCTTCTTTTTGTCCTCAAGCGCGATGGAGGCGATGTTTTTGCTTATATAGCCAAAAAGCTTTTCAAATGAGTCAAAATCCTTTAGCTGGCCGCATTTTTTGGCCTCGGCGGTAAAGCCGCTCTTTAGCGCGTAAAGCGCGACGCCCGAGCCCAAAAGATAGCCCCATGCAAAGGAGGCGTTTTTCGCCGGAGCCTTTTCGTCAAGAACAACGCAATGGGTCGCGCCCTTTAGCGTTGCGGGAAGGGAATTTACGGAAAGCTCCGAGTCCTTTTCATACAAAAAACTCTTTGCCTTGATTTTATTCTTTTTAAAAAACTGCTTCAATTCGTCGTTTTTTGACGAATTTTTTCCAGTGTAAACGATGAGCCAATTCATTCCTCAATTATATAGAAAAGCGCAATATGTTTCAAGGATGTCACATTTGGAAGCGCATGCTTAAATTTCCGTTCCAAATTGAATGCCTAAAGTCATAGGCTCCTGAAACATTCAGCGCGAAAAAGCTTGCCTTTATGCCAAATCCGCCGTAAATTTGCGGGATGAAGAAATCCGTCCAAGAAGAAGTCTCAGAGCCCTTGCCGGAAGTCTCGGTCCCCACATAGGAAGCCGCCGACGCGATTCTTTCGTTTGTGACTGCCCAATTCCATTTTGTGTCGCTTTTTGAGAAAATCCCCCTAAAGCCGACAAAGGGCGTGAAGAACAGGAAGGTTTTTGAAACCTGAAGCTGGCCAAAAAGACTGTGGGTGGCGTAATCGATTCCCGCGCTGACGCCATCCTTGTCCAGGGAGATTTTTCCGCCCAAATAATAGTAGCCAAGTCCAAGGGAAATTTGCGGCAAAGCGCCATCCCCCTTAAGCAAAGCGTAGCGAACGTCTCCGCCGATGTTGAAGAATTTCACGCCAAAGCCGTCCGCCGCGGCTTTTAGGTTGGAAAAATTCATGTACATGCAGGAAAAGCCGATGTCAAAGGGCAGGACAAAGCCGCCTATTCTGGCGTTGGCGGTTATAGTCGGATAAACAAAAGTGTTGGGCAAGCTTCCTATCTTAAAAATTTCGGCGACCGTTCCCAAAGGAGCCAAGTCCAGCTTTGTCACGCCCGCTTCAAGGCCAACGGCAAAATGCGGCGGAGCGGACGGAAAGACCTTTCCGATCCATGCCTGCGAATAAACGTTTTGCTGCGCCGCGGCGTTGGGAAGGGTTTTGTTCATTACAATCGACAAATCGCTAAGGCAATTGTTAACGTCCGTTGCCGTAAATGTTTTTGCAAAAGCGCCGGCCGAAAAAGCGACAGCCGCAAGAATTGTAAAAATCTTCTTCATAGCGGCAATTCTATAGCGCTTTGGCAAAAAAATCAAGAAAGCGCAAAAAAAACGGCGCCGCGCTATTGACAGTTTTTTTTTATTTTGCTAATATAGCCCTAATACGCCGCTGTAGCTCAGTTGGTAGAGCGCCGGACTGAAAATCCGTATGTCGTCAGTTCGATTCTGACCGGTGGCAAAGGACCCGCAATCGCGGGTCTTTTTTTATGCCGCCAGCCGCTGTGAACGGTTTAAAAGCCCGGCGCCGGAATGCAAATATGGAAAAAAAATCAAGAAGAAAACACGGGCAAACGCAAGAACCGCGCGAAGCGGATGGGCGGACCGCAAAAACACTCATATTGCGCCTGCCGCGAACGCGGCAAATGTAGAAAGTTTCAAGGCGCAATATGCGTGTAGCGACGATATCTAGCGGTTTTGCGGTCCGGCCAGCCGCTGGGAGCGGTTTAAAAGCCCGTGTTTTCTTCTTGATTTTTTAACCTTTATGCGCTAATATTGTTATTCAATTAGGAGGAACCTATGGCTTACAAAATTTCTGACGCTTGCGTAAACTGCGGCGCCTGCGAACCCGAATGTCCGTCATCGGCCATTTCTGAAAAAGACGGCAAGCGCGTCATCGACGCTGGAGCTTGCGTCAATTGCGGAACTTGCGCCGGCGTATGCCCCGCGGAAGCGATTTCGGAAGAGTAAATGAACTTAAAGATAAAATCCAAGCTGTTCTCACTTTTGCTTCTTGCGGGTTTTATCTTGGCGTGCGCGCTTGCGGCTTTTGCCGTGATCGCGCCGCTTTGGCTTTTCGCCTCAAAAAAGCCCGGCTTGTATTCGGCCTTTATTTTGGCCCTGGCCGCGGCTTTTGTCGTTTTAAAGCTCGTAAAATTCATAAAAAGAAAAATCGATGCAAAAAAATAAGGCCTGTCTTCGCTCCGCCCTTCTTGCGGCCGTCTTTCTTTGCGCGGCGGCCTTTGCCCAAGAGGAACGGGCCGGGCAAAGTTCCGCGATTATAGTCCAAAAGTCAAAAGCGCCTCAAATCAATTCGCTGAACGTCCGCGACAAGGACTTTATGCTAAAGCAGTTTGACGACGAGGTCGAGCAAAACAAGCGTTTTTTTATCAGCGGAAACGACGTTTTTCCGTCTTTTTACGCATACACGGTGAACAACGACGACGACCTGTTCAATTTGGCCGCCCGCTTTTGCATCCGCTACGACACTTTTTGCCTTATAAACGGAATAACCGGAGCGGAAGAGCATATAAAAGGAAAAACCTTGCTGCTGCCCAGCGCCGACGGAATTTTCGTTCCGCTGGAGGAAAGCAAGAACTTGAGCTCGCTTGAATTTTTATTGCAAAAAAACCGCCTTGCCCTATTGGAAGACACAAGGCATTTGCGCTATAATATTGACGGAAAAGATTTCGCTTTCTTTCCCGGCGAAAAGTTTACAACCACAGAGCGCGCTTTTTTTTTAGACACATCCATGCAGCTGCCGGTGAAGAATTACAGAATCTCAAGCCGTTACGGCCAGAGGGCCAACCCCTTTAACGGGGCAAAGACTCAGTTCCACCGGGGCGTCGACATGGCGGTTCCGGAAGGCTCCAACGTTTTTGCCTGCAAGAGCGGAACCGTCAAAGGCCGGGGCGAAAGCTCCGTCTACGGCAAGTGGCTTCAAATCGACCACGGCCGCGGAATGACAAGTTTTTACGCTCACCTTTCTTCGATTCAAGAAAGCGCGAAAAAGGGAGCGGTTGTCAGGGCCGGCGAATTGATTGCAAAAAGCGGAAGCACGGGGCAAGTCACCGGCCCGCACTTGCATTTTGAAATTTGGCTGAACGGAAAAAGCGTGGATCCGGCGGCCTACGGTAATTTTTGAGGAAGAGAATGCGTTTATTAAAAAAAGCACCTTTTTTGGCCTTGGCGATTTTTGCCGCCGCCATTTCCGCTCCGCAAGCGGAAGTCTTTAGAACGCGAAAAACCGTATGCCTTTCCGTTCCCGAGCGCGGCGCGACGGAAAGCAAGGCGTGCGGAATAAACGACTGCGTGGCGGCCTTTTTGCCGCAAGACACAACCTTTGTGCAAGGCGTGGAGATTACCGTAAAGATTCCGCAAGCCTTGGCCGCCTACAGGAACACGATCATCTACTCAATTTACAACAACGTCACTCCGGTTCCGACAGAAAAAGGCATAGACTATTCGGGAACGGAAATCTATTCGAGCCTCTATCCAGGGCAATTGGCATGGACAATCGCGATTCCGCTTGTAAAAGGAAACACGATGAAGGCCAGCCCCTACGCCGACAAAACCCTGATTCCCGACGCAAGCCGCGGCTTTGTGTTTTTGAGGAACCAATTGGCCATGAAGGGCGTTCCAAAAAGCGTCATGGAGGCCGAATTTGAAGTCAGCGCCAAAGCGGTTTTGGCTGACTACGGCGCGCTAAAGGTTTTGGCCCCCGCAGACTCAGGCGAATACACGGTTTACGTTGACGAAAAGGCCGTCACGGCCAACGAAAAAGGCCTTGTAATCCTAAAACCCGGCAAGCGAAACGTCTCCATCGTTTCCGAAAAATTCAGGAACGAAACGCGCTCGGTTATGATAGCCCAGGGCGAAGTCACCGAGCTTTCGCTTGCCTTGCAGAGCGTGGCGCCCGCCGTCCGCGTCCGCGCGCCCGAAGGCACGAAAATTTTCGTTGACGGAAACGAGGTTCAAGCCGGAGAGTCGCTGGACTTGGAGGCCGGCGAGCACATCTTTAAGTTCAACTTGGGCGGATACGAAGTGACAAAAAAAGTCGCGATTCAAAACGGAAAAAGCTACAACGTCAGCGTCAACGTGGACGCAAGCGTAAAAGAGGAATAGCAGCGGCAAACAGCCGTAATTATAGAGGAGTTCTTGCATGAAGAAAATCATCAGCGGAAAAGTCCGCGAAGTCTACGACCTAGAAGACGGCCGCATGGTAATCGTGACGACTGACAGAATCTCAGCCTTTGACGTGATTTTGCCGGTTGACATTCCCGGCAAGGGAAAAGTGCTTAACGCCGTAAGCGAAAAGTGGTTTGACCTTACAAAGGACATTTGCAAAAACCACTTGATTTCAAGCGACACAAAGGACATGCCGGCAGAATTCCAAAAGCCGGAATTTGAGGGCCGGACTATGCTGGTGAAAAAGCTTAAGATGGTTCCTTACGAGGTAATCGTCCGCGGCTACATGTTCGGCTCCATGTACGAGGCCTACAAAAAGGGCGAGCCTTTCTTGGGCCACTCTTTTGACAAGGAATACCAGGAGGCCGAAAAATTGGCCGAGCCGATTTGCACGCCTTCGACCAAAGCCAAGGAAGGCCACGACATTAACGTGACGCTTGACTACATGAAAAAGGACTTGGGCGAGGAACTGGGAACCAAAATCGAAAAGGCCGCCCTTGCCATTTACAAAAAATGCTACGACTACGCCAACGAGCGCGGAATCATCATAGCCGACACAAAATTTGAGTTTGGCTTGGACGAAAACGGCGAGCTTATCCTTGCCGACGAGGTCTTGACGCCCGACTCAAGCCGCTTTTGGAACAAGGACGCCTACAAGGTTGGAACCAGCCCCGCAAGCTACGACAAGCAGTTTGTCCGCGACTGGCTTAAGGCCAACAACTTGGCCGGCGATCCAAACATCAAGGAAATTCCCGCCGAAATCGTCAAAAAAACGGCCGATTTGTACGCGGAATGTCAGAAGAAAATTTGCGGCTGAGGCTTAAAAAGCCCAAAACGGACCGCAAAAAAAATCGGAGGCGGATGCGAAAATTCGCAAAAAATTCTTTAAAAATAATTAAAGAATTTGCCGGGGGTGGACGATAATATAAATGTCGGGGGCGTTTTCCCCTCCCACCCACGCCTCCGATAATGCCTGATGGGCATTGCCCGGCCGACTGGCCGGGCTTTTTTTTTCAAATTGCAACGCGGCCTCCTGCCGCTGTTTCCTCGCCCGCCCCCTAGCGAGTGTTCCCCCCAGCGCGCAAGTTCCTAAAAATTTCCCGCGCGAACATCTTTATTTTTCTATAATTGTATGCTATAATTTTATCGCAACTTTTCATTTGGAGAACTTTTATCAATGAAAACATTCACCTTTAAGGGGGGAATTTACCCTCCCGAGCATAAGGAATTGGCGGAAGGAAAGAAAATCACCGCAGCCTTCCCCGCTTCCAAAACGCTCACAATACCAATAACAATGGGCGGAGCGCCCAACCAGCCGGTTGTGGCCGTTGGCGACAAAGTGGCGCGCGGACAAGTCATAGCAAAAAGCGACGCCTTTGTAAGCGCTCCGGTCCACTCCCCCGTAAGCGGAACGGTAAAGAAAATCGTCTCAAACCTTTCAACCGCAAACTCGGAAGTTCCCTGCATAGTGATCGCCGCGGACGAAGACCCAAACGCGGGCGAGACTTTCATGCCGCCGCTTGACCCCTATTCCTGCTCAAAGGAAGAAGCCTTGGCTCGCGTAAAGGACGCCGGCATTTGCGGAATGGGCGGAGCTTCGTTCCCCACTCACGTAAAATTGAACCCGCCAAAGGATTGCAAGATAGACTACGTTTTGCTTAACGCCGCCGAATGCGAACCATACCTTACCGTTGACGAGCAGACGATGGACGAAAGCGCCGGCAAGGTAATCGACGGCCTTTTGATTGTCCAAAAAATCGTCGGCGGAAAAGCAAAGATTGTTTTGGAAAGCAACAAGGCCCATCTTATTCCCAAGCTTGAGGAGGCCGCCAAAAAAGCCGCCGACAGCGACAAGGAAAAAGTCGAGGTCGTTGTCGTAAAGACAAAGTATCCGCAAGGCGCGGAAAAGAACGTAATCACCGCCGTCACTGGCCGCGAGGTCAAGGCAGGCGGCCTTCCGGCAAGCGCGGGCTGCGTTGTTTGCAATGTCGGAACGGTTTGCGCGATCAGCGACGCCTTTAGGCTTGGAAAGCCCCTCATCGAGCGCGCCTTTACCGTAAGCGGACTCGGCGTAAAGGAGCCAAAAAACCTTTTGGTTCCAATCGGAACGCTTGTAAGCGACTTGATTCCGTCCGTCATAGAAGTTGACGATGAGAATGTCGTGAAAATAATTTCGGGCGGCCCCATGATGGGCTTTTCAATGCAGAGCGCGGCCTTCCCCGTCCAAAAGGGAACGAGCGGCGTTTTGTTCCTGACCAAAAAAGAAATCGACACGGCGGACTCAACGCCTTGCATCACTTGCGGCGCCTGCGTCCACGTTTGCCCGATGCGCTTGACTCCGACCTTGATTGTCCGCTCGGTTGACGCGGACGACTTGGCCTCCGCAAAAAAATACGGCCTTATGGACTGCATCGAATGCGGCTCTTGCGCCTACGTTTGCCCTGCGACAGTCCGCCTTGTGCAGACAATAAGAATCGGAAAAAATCTTGAGCGCGCGAGAATCGCCGCCGAAAAAGCCGCGGCCGCGCAAAAGGCGGCCCAAGCCCAAAACGCTAACGGAGGCGCGAAATGATTCAGCTTTCTTCTTCACCGCACATTTCAAGCGGACTAAAAACCAGGCATGTAATGTGGATTGTAGTCTTTGCCCTTTTGCCTGAAACTGTTTGGGGCGTCCTTCTTTTTGGAATCCCCGCGCTTCTTACGATTTGCGCGAGCGTCACCACGGCAGTCGCAAGCGAATGGCTTTTCAACAAAATCACAAAGAAAAGGCAAAGCGCGGGTGACGGCTCGGCTGTCATAACAGGCCTCTTGTTGGCCTTGGTATTGCCGCCGACGCTGCCCCTCTGGCAGACAATTCTTGGCTCGGCCTTTGCCATCATCGTGGCAAAGCAGCTTTTCGGCGGCCTTGGCTCAAACGTTTGGAATCCGGCGTTGACCGGCCGCGCCTTTTTGGTCGCAAGCTTCCCCGCCGCGATGGGCGCTTCATGGATTAGCCCTCTTCCCGACGCGACAAGCTCTGCGACAATTCTTTCCACATTAAAGCAGGCCGACGCGGTTTCAAGCGTTGACTACTGGGAACTTTTTATAGGACGACAAGCCGGCTGCATCGGAGAGTCGTCAATCCTTTTGATTTTGATTTCGGCTCTCTTCTTGATAGGAACAGGCCTTGTGGATTGGAGAGCGCCGGTCTTTATGGTAGGAACTTTCGCGCTCTTGATGTTCGCCTCTGGCGGCGACGTTTTGGCCCACCTGTTGTCGGGCGGCCTTGTCTTTGGCGCGGTCTTCATGGCCACCGATTACGTCACGACTCCGGTCACTTCTTACGGAAGAATCGTTTTTGGCGCGGGCTGCGGCTTGCTTACGTTCCTAATAAGAAAATTCGGCGGCTACCCCGAAGGCGTAATGTTCTCGATTTTGATTATGAACTCAATCACGCCTTTCTTGAACAAACTCACGCCGCGAAAATACGGCTATAAAAAAGAAGGAGGCGCCAAATGAAAGAAGCCTTTAAGCTGGGCGTAATCCTTGCCCTTTACGCGGCGGCGGCTTGCTTCGCGCTCGCCTTGGTCAACAACGTGACCGCTCCGGAAATTGAGCGGCTCGCGCTTGAAAAAGAAAGCGCCGCGCTCAAAATGATTTTCCCCGACGCGGACGGCTTTGAAAAAATCGAAGCCTTTGAAAAGCAAAGCGGAAGCGCGACAATCGAATCGTTCTACGCGGTAAAAAAAGGCGGCGAGACAGCCGGCTACGCGGTAAAGGCTTCCGGCCCCACTTACGACACGACTACGCTTGTGGCCGGCTTTGACCAAGGGCTTAAAATCGCGGGCGTACACATTTTGCAGACGACCGACTCGCCGGGCTTTGGACAAAAGGCCGCCGACCCAAATTACAAGAACTCCAAGGGAACGACCTTCTACGGCCAGTTTGCCGGAGTTGACGCAAGCGCGCCGCTTGTTCTTGGAAACGACTACGAGGCGATCTCCGGCGCGACAATCACTTCCAACACGATGGGAGCCTTGGTTTCCAACGCGGCGGAAACCGTTAAAAATTATCTTGCGGGAGGAAGCAAATGAAAGCCTTGAACATTTTCACAAACGGCATCGTAAAAGAAAACCCTCTTTTGGTTCTTTCCATCGGACTTTGCTCGTCGCTTGCCGTAACCACAAGCGTATTCAACGGCTTGGGAATGGGCCTAAGCATGACGTTCGTTCTTTTGATGAGCGAAATCATCATAAGCCTTTTTAGAAAGCTGATTCCGTCGGCGATAAGACTTCCGATTTTCATCATCGTAATCGCGGCCTTCACGACGATTGTCCAGCTTTTGCTGCAAGCCTACCTTCCGGCCTTGAGCGACTCGCTGGGCGTCTTTATCCCATTGATTGTAGTAAACTGCATCATCATGGGCCGCGTCGAAGCCTTCTCGTCAAAGAACAACACGGGACTGGCGATTTTGGACGCGCTGGGAATGGGAATCGGCTACACTTGGGTTTTGGTGGCCATCTCCTTTATCCGCGAGCTTTTGGGAAGCGGAAAGATTTTTGGCCGCGCGGTTTTTGCCGAAGAAAACGCGATCGGCTTTTTTAGCGGAGCGCCGGGCGGCTTCTTTGTCTTTGGAATCATGATCGCGGTTACGCTCGGACTTTCAGAGATGAAGAAGAAAAAGCCGGCGGCCAAAGTGAGCGCGGAAAAGGAAAGCGCCAAAAACGACGGCACGACAGGAGCGGAAAAATGAACGAACTTCTTAAAATATTCTTAAAGGCCATGCTGGTCGACAACGTGATTTTGGTCCAATACCTGGCGCTCTGCCCCTTTATGGGAATGACGAGCGACACTGGAAAATCCGCCGGAATGGGAATCGCGACTTCTTTTGTGATTTTGCTTGCCACGGCGGCTACCTACCCGATTTACTATTGCGTCTTGGTTCCGCTTAAATTGCAGTTTTTGCAGACATTGATTTTCATCTTGGTAATCGCATCGCTCGTTCAATTGGTTGAGTTCTACCTTAAAAAATCGTCTCCGGCCTTGTATAGCGCGATGGGCGTTTACCTTGCCTTGATCACAACAAACTGCGCGGTGCTCGCCATCACATTGAACTGCATCAGCAAAAACTACAGCTACGTCCAGTCAATCGTCTACGCGCTTGGAAGCGCCGGCGGCTTTTTGCTTTCAATGGTAATCATGGCTGGAATCCGCGAGCGCCTAAGAACGTCAAAAATGCCGGCCTTCCTAAAGGGAAACGCGGGCCTCTTTTTGGCGACATCGCTTTTGGCGCTTTCGTTCATGGGCTTCAAGGGCCTAATATAAGGGATAGCGGCAAAAATAAACTGCGGCAAGCCCAAAACTTTTTGATTGCCGCATAAGCCGCAACATCCGCCGCTTGCCAACTGGCGCGCGCGGACAGCGGTACTGTTTGAGGAAATTTTTTATGAACACAATTTTAATTACAATCGGAGTCTCGTTCGCAATCGCCTTTTTGCTGGGCCTTTTATTGGGACTTTTTAAGAAAATATTCGCGGTTCCGGTGAACCAAAAGGAAGTTGACGTGCGCGAGCAATTGCCGGGCGCCAACTGCGGCGGCTGCGGCTTTGCAGGCTGCGACGGTTACGCAAAAGCCGTCGCGGCGGGAACTGTGGCTCCCAACCTTTGCACGGCCGGCGGCGCCGAAGTTGCCGAAAAACTTTCAAAGGTTTTGGGCGTGACTGTCACGGCAGAGAAAAAGGCCGCCGTCCTTTTGTGCCGCGGAACAAAAGACTGCGCAAAGCCTCGCGGCGAATACAAGGGCGTTCAAACTTGCGCCGCCGCGGTCCAAGCGATTAACGGAACAAAGCTTTGCTCGTTTGGATGCGCGGGCTTTGGCGACTGCGCGGCCGCCTGCGAATTTGGCGGAATCGTCATCGGCGGCGACGGACTTCCAAAAATCGATTTGGCCAACTGCACGGGTTGCGGCTCTTGCGTAAAGGCTTGCCCCAAGCATTTGATAAAGCTTTACAACGTGGAGACAAAAGGCCCCATCGCCCTTTGCCAAAACCGCAGCGACAACAAGCCTTCGATTATGAAGAACTGCAAGAACGGCTGCATCAAGTGCGGAAAGTGCGAAAAGCTTTGCGAGCCGGGCGCGATAAAGCTTGTCAACGGCATTCCAGAAATTGACTACGAAAAGTGCGGCGGCTGCGGAAAATGCGTCGAAGGCTGCCCGACGCATGTTCTCCGCTCGTGCTTTTGATTGAAGCGAGTTTCACGTTTTTCGCGAAGCGAAAATTGCCGCCCTATGCGGCAAAGTGAAACTCGTTAACTAAAAAAAATAGCGGCAAAAGCCGCTATTTTTTTTAGTTAGACTTTCCGGCCTTTTGGTCGGCTTCCATTTTTTCCTTCCAAGTCATCGCCTTTTTCTTTAATTCTTCGGCGGCGTCGCTTTCGCCAAGGGCAACGCTTACGCGGCGCAAGGCAAGCAAAAAGTTAATCGCCGCTTTCATGTCGTCAAGGCGGCGGCTTGAAAGCTCGTACTTGTCGCGGTAGGCGTTGGCCGACTTGTCCAGAAGGGTTTTTATCAAGCGCAGGTAAAGGATTGAATTTTCGTTGTCGGGATTGCTGGGGTCAAAGTAAGCCTTTATGTATTCCTTAAAGTCGTAAAAGTTCTTTGCGACGACGGCAAAGCGGCCTTCCAACTCAACAAAAGACCACTTCCATTTGGAGTTGTCGCCAAAAGCGTCGATTATCATTTGAATGGCCAAGCCCAGCTTTCTAACCAAAAAGTAGCGCTTTTCAAGCGGCGTGTTGGCGATAGCCTCCATATTGTCGCTGACGTCGCTTTGCGCGGCGTTGATTATGTTTGTTACGACTTCTTCCAAGTAGATTATGGCCTTGTAAAGAATCTTTCTTCCCTCATTAAGCGCGTCGTTGTTTTTCACTTCAAGAATCTTTACGGAGGCGGAATTTATGGCGTTGTACAAAGTGGCGATGTAAATCATCTGCTCGGCGAGAATCAACTTTTTGTATTCCACGCCTACAGCGTCGCCCTTCATTGTGGCGAGCATCTCCTTTTCTTTGTCCAACTCGGCCTTAATCAAATCTTCGTACTGCTTGGCTTCTTTCTTAAAAAGCTCGCGGTCTTCGTTTGTAATTTTCGCCATTTAGCGCTCCCGTTCTGTCTTACTGCGGCAGGCTTGAGTACTTCTTCAGCATAGACCTAGCGTGCTCCAACGATTCGGAGCTTTGCTGGTCGCCGGATAACATTCGGGCAATTTCCGCGACCCGTTCCTCTCCAAGAACGGAAGCCGCGCGTGTTTTCATAATGCCGCCCTCAACAGACTTTTGTATTCTTATTTGATTATCGGCAAAAACCGCGATGCTCGCTAGATGTGTTATGCATAAAATTTGACGATTTTTTGCCAAATTCTTCATGTGCTCGCCCACCGCGACGGCGACTTCGCCGCCAATTCCAGTGTCGATTTCGTCAAAAATCAAGGTTGGAACCTTGTCGCTTTGGGCGAAAATCGTCTTTAAGGCCAGCATTACGCGGCTCAACTCGCCGCCGGACGCTATTTTTGAAAGGCTTGCCAAGGGCGAGCCGGGGTTGGCGCTGATCAAGAACTCAATGTCGTCCATTCCGTAGGGGCCGCACTTTTGAAGCGCCGCGTCGCCCGCCTTTTGGCTGATGCTTACGCTGAATTTTGTTCCGGCCATTCCAAGCTTTTGCAAAACCGCCTCGACTTGGGCCGACATTTTGGCCGCTCCGGCCTGCCTCTTGGCCGAAATCGCCTTTGCGGCCTCGTAAACCTTGCGCTCCAAGGCGGCGATTTCCTTTTCCAACGATTCCTTGTTGATTGAAGAGGAATCCAAGGTTTCAAGCTCGGCCTTGGCCTGCGACAAGTACTCAAAAACGGCCTGCAAGGGGCTGTCGACGCTGGAGGCGTACTTTTTCTTAAGCTTGTAAATCAAATCAAGGCGGCCCTGGACTTCCTCCAAGCGGGCCGGGTCAAAGACCAAAGAATTTTGGTATGAGCGGAAGCTTTGGCTTATGTCCGAAAGCTCGTACCAAGCGTTTTGAACGCGGCCGTCCAAGTCCTCCAAATTTTTGTCCAAAGAAGCGGCCCGCTCGCTGGCTGACCTTACGCGCTTAAAAAGCGACTCGATGCCGCCGTCTTCGCCGGAAAAGATTTCGTTCACGGACTGAACCTCGGAGTACAATTTTTCAAAGCCCAAAAGCTTTGACTCCTCGGCTGCCAGCTCTTCGTCTTCGCCGGCCTTGAGCTTGGCTTCCTCGATTTCTTGAATCGAAAACTTAAGGTAGTCAACGCGGCGTTCCCGCTCGGCGCCGCTTGCGCTCAAGGCTTCCAAGGCGGCGCGTTTTTCGACAAGCGCGGCGTAAATCTTTGTAAAGGCGGCCACTTCTTCGACAATGCCGCAATAGCTGTCCAAAAATTTTCTGTGTTCGGCCACGCGCATAAGCGACTGGTGCTCGTGCTGGCCGTGTATGTCTATCAAAAATTCGCTGAACTTAACCAAGTCCGCGCGCGGCACGGGCGTTCCCTGGATCCAGGCGCCGCTTTTTCCGCCGGCCCTGACGACTCGGCGCAAAATGATTTGGCCGTCCTCGTCCTCGATTCCGCGCTGGCTAAGCCATTCGCGGGCGCTCAAGGGCTCCTCCTCCGCGTCCATGGAAAGATCCCGGTCGGCGGCAGTCTTTGCGGGAATCGTAAAGACGCCCGAAACGCTGGCTTCCTGACAGCCCGCGCGTATTGATTCCGCTCCGGCCTTTCCGCCAAGCAAAAAGGAAATCGCCCCGATAAGGATGGACTTTCCCGCTCCGGTCTCGCCTGAAAGGACCGTAAAGCCTTTTGTGAATTCAACGCTGGAAGAGTCGATCAGCGCAAAGTCTTTTATCTTTAAAGATTCAAGCATTAGAGCCTCCGTTTGGTCCGCCGGACCAGTTCAACTTGTTGCGGAGCGCGTTATAAAATTTTTCCACGGAAGTTCCTGCCAAAATCGCGTCATGCTCCGATTTTTTTATTTGAATTATGTCGTTGTCCTTTAAGTCAATCGGCTTTTGTCCGTCAACAGTAAGAATCGCGTCGCGGTTCCTTGACGGAACCAGCTTGATTTGCAAAAGAGCCCTGGTCGAAAAAACGATCGGCCTCGCGCTCAATGAAAATGGGTTGAGCGGCGTCAAAACAAGCGCGTCCAAGTCAGGGCCAACAATCGGGCCGCCGGCGCTGGCCGAATAAGCGGTGCTGCCGGTTGGGCTTGAAACGATCGCGCCGTCGGCTTTAAAGTGGCCGAGAGTCGTTTCGTTTACGCTTACGTCCATCGAAATCGTTTGCGCCGCGCTTTTGGCGCTGACAACGATGTCGTTTAAGGCCTGGTGGCTTTCAATGGTTTTTCCGCCGCGAATCACTTGGGCACAAAGCATCGTGCGGCGGACAGTGTTTAGCTTTCCCTGCAAAAACAAGTCCAGGGATTTTTCCCATTCGTCGGGCTGAACGCCTGCGATAAAGCCGAACTCGCCAAGGTTCACGGGAAAAACCGGAATCGAATGTTTTGCCGCTCCCCTGGCCGCAAAGAGAACGGTGCCGTCTCCGCCAAGCGTAATCGCAAAGCCAAAGGACTTCCAATCGCAGTCTTGCTCATTGCCGTTAAAGTCCAAGAACATGTATTCGACGCCGCGCAACTTTAGGAAGTTGGCGATTTCGATTCCGAGCATCTCGGACTTGGGCTTATCTGTGTTTACGACAATAAGGCAATTTTTCATTACGGAAGAGTTACCAAAACTTTTGAAATCTTCTCGATTTGGCTTCTGTTCAAGCGCGGATACAAGGGAAAGACGGCGCTTCGCAAGGCAAGGGCCTTGGCGTTTTTGCAAGCGGCGCCATACTCCTCTTCCTTGGCCGCGACGATCGAGTCTTCAAAAGCCAAACGAACTTCTATTTCCTTTTTTTGCGCGTAAGCCTTTACGTCCTTAAATCCGCTGTTGAGCGCGATTGGGAAAGACCAAATCGTTGAGTTCAATTCAACGTCGCGGACAAAGCCCTTGTTTTTTCCGGCCATGATCGAACGGTTGTAAAGCGCGTAAATTTCCTTGCGCTTGGCTTCGTTGCGCGTAAATTCTTTTATCTGAACGGTTGCAAGCGCCGCGTTAATGTCGGGAAGCATCTCAATCGAAGGAATGCCTTCGGCCAAAGACTTTAGGACTGGCCAATCGCGGCGGCCGGCCGCCATCAACAAGGCTCCGCCTCCAGCGGTTATAACGTCCTGCTCCTCAAGCGAGCAAATCGCGTAAATGCCGAACGAGCCGGCCTTTTTGCCTTTGACTTCAGCTTTGGGAGCGTCGCCCTCGCCGCCTTCTTCGGCGTTGGAAGGAGCGGCTTTTTCGGCTTCTTCGCCCTGCGCCGCTTCGGGAACGATTCCGCCGGCGCTTTGGCTGATGTCCTCTATCACGGGAATGCCCAGGGCCAAAATGCCTTCAAAGTCAGGAAGGATTCCAAGGCTTTCGCGCAACACAAGGGCGCGGCCGCCGTTTTGGATTCCTTGCGAAACTGTTTCGGCTGAAACCAGCGCGTTTTCCGGCTGGACGTCCAAGACCACGGGCTTGTATCCCAATTCCTCCACCACGGCGCATTGCCAAGATGGAGCCAAGGCGCTGAGCATGACGCCGCTTCCCGCTTCCAAGCTCAAGGCCTTTAGAGCGTACTTAAGGGCGTCTGCCGGAGTGCGCAAGGCGACCGCGCCGGCGCATGAAAAAAATTCTTTTGCCGTCTGGATAAGGCGCGCGTTCAACTCGCCGGGGCCGATTCTTTCATCGACCATGCAAGTCAAAACAGCGTCCATTTCCTTGCGGCGAATGGTTGAGCTGAATGTTTGAATCATTGTTTTACTTCAATAATTTTTTGCAATTCTTTTGCGTTAAAGAGCCGGCGAATGTCTAGCATGATCAAGTAAGGCGAGTCCGGATCCTTTTGGATTACGCCCTGAATGTATTCAGAGCCGATTCCGCTGAACATCTGCGGCGGAGCCTTGATGTCGCTTGCCGCAACGGGAACAACGCGGGCCACGCGGTCGATGATGATCGCGATGCGGTTGTTGTCTATGTTCAATATTACAAATCCGCCCTCGTCCTCGCCGTCTTCCAAGACAGCCTTCTTAAGGCGGAATCTTTTATGCAAGTTGATTATGGGAATGATTTCTTTTCTAAGGTTGAAAATTCCTTCCACATAATATGGAGCGTTTGGCAAAGGCCGCACAGGCTGCGTCTTTACGATTTCTTTAACGTCCATAATATTCACGCCGTACAATTCTTCGCCAAGCTGGAATGTAACGAGCTGATATTGTTCTTCGCCGGCCATAAATCCTCCAATTACGTCTTTCTATTATAAAGCGCTTTGCCAAAAAATGCAAGCAATTTAATCAACCCTAAAAAGGGCAAGGCCGTAAACTTTTTGAGCCCCGGCGGCCTTTAAAAGCCAGGCGCATTTTTCCATCGTGGCCCCGGTTGTCACAATGTCGTCCAAAAGGACGACTTCGGGGGGAACCGAGCCGGTAAAAGCGGGCCGCAAATCGTAAACCGCCCCCGCCGCTCCCAAGCGTTCGTCACGGCCCAGCTTTTTTTGCTGGCCGCCGCTTTTTCGCTCCAAAATGTCCCGGCGGACCAAAATTCCGCGCTTTTTTTCCAAAATCGAGGCCAACTCCTCGACTTGATCCCAGCCTTTTTCCTTTATCTTGCCCGGTCGCGGCGGCACAGGGACCAAGGGCGTCTTTTCCAAGCCCAGCTCTTTCAAAGCCTTAAAAAGAAGCCGGGCAAGCAGAGGAGAAAGCCTCCTCTGCCCTTCCGACTTCCACGCGAACGCCAATTCCTTTTTCCACTGCCGATAGCTGTGGATTGGAAAAAGCGCGTCCAAACTGCTTTCTCCTTCGCGTTCCCGGCATTCCATGCAAATTTCCATTTCGGAAACCAGGAGCTTTCCACACTTGGAACAACGCTGGGGAGAATTTAGCGGGACGAAATTCTGGAGCTCAAGGGCGCATTTTGGACATAAGGGAAGGAGATTGCTTATGGCGAAACACCGCAAACACCGGAAGGAGGCTCCAATGAACACAGAAAACCAAAAACTGTTTTTTCCAAAGCGACCTTTGCTTTCAAAATTCCTCACACCTATAAGATATAGATAGTTGACGATTTTTTGGCTTTTTTTTAAAGAATTTTGAAAAAAAATTGAAAAAAAAAGAAAAAACCCGCCGAATGGCGGGCTTTGCGGGCAGGCTCATTTCGGCGCGAAAATATTGTTCGCGCCGAAAAAGGATTGTGTCAAGGCTTTAAGCGGAGCGTGCCTTGGCCAATCCTACTTTTTTAGAAGCTTTGTGATCGCGTCGATGCCCGAAACGTTGGGGATTTCGGCCGCGGACTTGTTTTCGTTCTTGATCGCGTTGAAAACTTCCTGCCTAAAAACTTTCACGTTTTTGGGAGCCTCGACTCCGATTTTGACTTGGTCGCCGCGAATTTCGATTATGGTAAGGGTGATGTCCTCGCCAATCTTGATTTTTTCGTCGGTTTTTCTTGAAAGGATTAGCATTAAGCGTCTCCCCGCGCGTCTTTCGCCTTGAGCGCCTTCATTATGTCATGCTTTGTGGTCCACTTGGAGCTTCCCAAGATGACTTGCATGCACTTGTTGTTCGTTCTGTTTATGACGAGAGGGCCTTGCAAGTTGGCGGTGACAGGCGTTCCGCCGGCAGGAATCGTGACAATCGCCATAACGCAAACGTCGGTTGGATTGGTGATTCCAATCTTGGCCAAGGCTTTGTCGTCAACGTCAAGCTCGTAGTCGTCCGCGACCAAAAAGGGGTCGACGATCAAAAAGGCCAGGCTGGACTCTTCCATCGACTGCATCCACATAAAGGGCGCGTATTCGCTTTCGTATATCGCGTATTTTTTGTATTCCTCAAATCCAAAAAGGCCTTCGGGAATTTCCAAAATATCCTTGTCCTGGACTTGAACTGTCGTTCCGATTTTAGTTTTGACATCCATGTTAAAAAACTCCTAAATTATCTCATGTAATTCAAAAGGCTGCTTGAGTACATTTTTCCGGCGACGCTAAGCGAGGCTTGGTGAACGTAGTCCATCATCTTCATGTCGGTGACGGCCTTGGTGAAGTCAAGGTCTCCCTCGGTCGCTATCATCTGCGTCACGTTGAGCGCGGTTTGGGAATTTCGGGTCACGTTGAGAGAGGCCCTTTCATAGCTGGAACCGTTTTCGGCGATGCGAGTCACAAGGTTTCCAAGGCCCGCGTCAAGGCTTCCCAAAACGCGGCTTCCGATCGCCTCTTGGTCGCCCTTTAGCATCGCGTTTCGCAAAGCGATCACGCTATCGAACATGCTTCCGCCCGAGACGCGGGTTCCCGTGGCGTAGTTGTAGGGCGGCCTCTGTTCCGTTCCGCTTATTACGCCAAGGTCGGTGAGGACGCTGCCCTCCTCGTCCTTAAGCCAAAGCTGGCGGGCGTCGGTTGTCTGCAAGTGAAGGCCGCGGGTTATCGGGTCAAGCGACGCCTTTACGGCAGCGTCGGAATTGTTGATTTTTGCGATGACGGCGTAAATGTTGTCGCCGGCCGAAACTTGGATTTCCTTTCCGTCAACGGAAATGAGCGAGTCGTTTTGCGCCACCCAGTTTGTCGTGTCGCGGCCGCTTGTCAAAGTCTGCTTGTCGGCCCAGAAAGTCCTGTTTCCGGAATTGTTGACTTCCAAATACTGGCCTTCGTCAACCTCGACGTTGTTGGAGGCGACGTTTCCGTTGTAAATGACTTCCTGAATCATCGGAACGCCCGAGCCTTCGACGTTTCCCATCTCGACTTCAAAGGCCGTGACCTTTGTGTTGGTTCCGGCAAAAAGAGAGTTTCCGTCTTGGTCGACGGCGTTGGCGTTTTGGATCATTTGGCGCAAAAGCTGGTCAACCTCGCCGGCCATGTTTTGCAAATCGTCCTTGGTGTAAGTGCCGTGAGCGCCCTGGACCGCAAGCTCGCGCACGCGCTGCATGATTTGCAAAGAGTCGTTCATGTAGCCTTCGCGCACGGTAAAGCGTTCGGTGAGCGTCTGCGCGTTTTCCTCAAACTGCTTTACGCGGCCCGCGAACGACTGGTAGCGGACCAAGTGGCCGGCGGCTATCGGGTCGTCGCGCAATTCCTGGATGCGCCTCTGGCTTCCCAACTGGTTGTTGGCCTTGTTAAGCTTGTATTCCTGTATTCTCAACCTGGACTGCACGTCCGTGTCATTCATTCCCGAACTGATTCTTCTCATATCGCGCTCCTTAAAAGTCTTGGTTTACCAAAAAGCGGCCGCTTCTTGGGCTTGCAACCGTTTATCTTGCCGCTACCCCTTAAACACCTAACCTATTAATCACCGTGTCTATCATCTCGTCGATTACCGTAACGAACTTGGCCGCGGCGTTGTAGCCGTGCTGGAACTTCATTATGTCGGCAAGCTCCTCGTCGATGTTGACTCCGCTGATGGAGTCGCGAAGGCCGCGAAGGTCGTCCATAATCGCATGCTGGCTCATAAGGTTTGTCTCAGCCTGCTCGCCCATAAGGCCCACGTTGGTCACGCTGTCGGCAAAGTAGTCGTCAAGAGTCCGCTCGCGGCCGATCATGACCTTTGTGTTGCGGATCGAAGCGATCTCGGCGGCGGCGTTTCCGTCACCGCTCATCGCGCGGCCGTCGCGGGCTGCGTAGGCCGAAGCGACGTTCATAACGTCGTTTTTGATAACGCCGTTGATTTCAATGTAAGTTGACGGATTTGTGTAGGGAGCCACGGCGAACTGCGCGCGGCTTCCGTTTCCGTCGGCGCCCTTAAGCGCGTTGACAGCATCGGCCGCGTTCCAGTCGTAGGCGTTTTCCGCTCCGCTTCCGGCAAGGATTCCCGCGTAGCCGGCCAAAAAACGGCCAGAGTCTTCAACGTGGCGGATGACAAAGTCCGGGTTTTCTATCGCCTGGCTTGTCGTGGCCTTAAGGACCAAGTTGTTGTTGCGGTCAAGGTAGGCCTTGACTTCGCCGTTAGAGTCGTTTATGCGGTTGACAACGTCTTCGACGCGGTCGGTCGGATAATAGGCCACTTGGATCGTTCCTGTGTGTCCGGCCAAAGTCATCACGCCTTCGATTCCGATTTGCTCCTGAGCGTCAAGCGCGTTGGTTCCCGTAAAGCGGAAGGCGTAAGTCTTGTCCTCAACGCCGTCTCCGTCTGAGTCGTAGTTTCCGTTAGTGTTTTCGACAAAGGGGCGGCTTGTAAAAAAGTCAAGGCCGGTCGTCTTGTTGGCGCCGACGGCGTTTCTGTGAACGTCGTTGACCAAGTCTGTAAAGTTCATCGTCATCGTGTTCAACGACTGGATTTCGTTCCTAACGTCAACGTCGCGCAATTCTATCAAGGCGCCCAAAGAGCCGCCCTTAACGACGGCCTCGTTCCTTGTGTCGGCCCATACGACGCGCGAGTATCCGTAATTGTCAACGACTGACTCAACGTCAAAGTTCCTGGCGATTCCGCCCTGGACCAAAATGTGGCCGTCAATGTGGACCATAAATTCGTCAGAGTCGCGCTGGTCGCTTGTGATGTTTGCGATTTTTGAAAGCTTTTCGACAAGCGCGTCGCGCCTGTCAAGCAAGTCGTTGGGATTGTCGCCCATCGCCTTTGAGCGCACGATTTCGGTTGAGAGGGCGGCGATTTGGTTTGCGATGTCGTTAAGCTGCTCGACGTTTGACTCGATGTCGCTGTTCAAAAGGTTTCCGATTCCAGTCAAGGCCTTGTCGCGGTTTTGGATTGAGTTTACGAGCGACTGTCCGCGGGAGACGACGGCCTCGCGGTGGGCCTGGCTTTCTGGATTCAAGCTAAGTTCCTGCCAAGACTCCCAAAACTTGTCCATTGTCGTGCGGACGGAAACGTCGTCCGGCTCGTTGTAGACTTGCTCAAGCATCGTGTAGTACTTGCTTCTTGTGTCCCAGTAAGACTCCTCGTTGCTTTGCGCCACGATGCGAAGGTCAAGCATCTCGTCGCGCACGCGGGTGATCGACTCCGCTTCCATTCCCTGTCCGATTTGACCGGGGACTTCGGCGCGGCTGAGGTCGGGCCTGTAGATGGGGTCAAAGGACTTTAGCTGGACGCGCTGGCGCGAGTAGCCTTCGGTGTTGGCGTTGGTGATGTTGTGGCCTGCCGTCGTGATTGAACTTTGGTGCGCGTTAAGGCTGCGCTTTCCGATTTCTATTCCTGCAAATGTTGACATACTATGTTTCTCCTTGCCATACGGCTGAACGCGCGAGCGTTGCGAACGCGTTTGTTGCCGCTTATGCGGCAATCCTTCATTTTTAGGTTTGCCTGCAATTTATCTTGCCGCTGGCCCCCTAATTTTCTTGCCGCTAGAATATTCGATTCAAGACAACGCTTTCGGGCTCGCGCTTAAGAACCTTTCCGTTTCGCGAGTAGACGATGTTTCGGCGCTGGGGAACGGCGTTCTCCAAAATGCCCTGAACAAAAGAGCGGCTTGTCTCTATGTATTTGTTCAAAATCTGGTTTTCGATCTTTGACTTGAGAAGCTTGGCGTGAAGCCTGAGCATCATGGCCTTTTCCTCGCCGCTGATTTCGGAATCGCAAATCTTTTCGCGCTCCTCCTCCAAGGCGGAAAATTCCAACGAAAGCTGGCGGATTTTTTCCATGTCTTCTTCAAGGCCGATCCAATTGCGGGTCTTTACCGCGATGTGGACGCTTGACTGGCAGTCCAACAATCTGTCGAGAGTGTCGTTCTCCTTTTCCAAAATTTCCATAACCTGAACTTTTTTTGCCATAAAGACCTCCGTCATCGCCGCCAGACGCGGCTATTCCCTATGAATTTCGGAATTTTAGAAATAAAGTTTAGGAAAAAAACGCCCGCGCTTTCGAAAGCCAAACGCGTTCCATTGGCCGCCGGCATTTTCAAAAAAATTCAAAAAAAAGGCGCCGACCTATTGACAAAAACGCGCGAAATTTGATAATATAATTTCACGTCGATAACTTGGTGCCTGTAGTTCAGCGGTAGAGCGCCAGATTGTGGATCTGGTTGTCGTGGGTTCGATCCCCACCAGGCACCCAATCCACAGGAAACGTTGTCGCCGGGTAAGCGTCCGTAGCTCATCTGGATAGAGTCCCGGACTTCGAATCCGGTGGTAGCAGGTTCGAATCCTGTCGGACGCAAGTTATTTTTACGGGCCATTAGCTCAGCTGGTAGAGCAACAGACTCTTAATCTGTGGGTCGCTGGTTCGAAGCCGGCATGGCTCATCCCAATCGCCTTCCAAACGGAAGGCGATTTTTTTTTATTTAGACAATGAAAAAAAATCGATAGAACCAATTAAGAACGCGCAGGGAGAAGGCGGACGGCCGCTTGCTTTGCGCGTTAAGCTATCTGTTAAGCTTAAAAAGACGCAACCGCAAGAAAGGCCGTTCGATTCTCCCGAGAGCGTTTTTTTTGAAGCTTTTAACCGCTATTTTCGCGCATTCCTATTGACACTTTTTTGATTTTTCTATAATATTATCTGAAATCGCCTTGCGGTGATGCCAGTGCCTGCGAGAGTGGTGAAATGGCAGACACGCTAGACTTAGGATCTAGTGCCCTTGGCGTGAGGGTTCAAGTCCCTCCTCTCGCATATGCGGAAATAGCTCAGTGGTAGAGCGCCACCTTGCCAAGGTGGATGTCGCGGGTCCAACTCCCGTTTTCCGCTCTAGGCCTATAGGCCAAAAACCTTGCGGAAATAGCTCAGTGGTAGAGCGCCACCTTGCCAAGGTGGATGTCGCGGGTCCAACTCCCGTTTTCCGCTCTTAAATTTGGCGGTCTGGAAACTTTTCCCGACCGCTTTTTTTTCATAAAATTCTTTTTAGTGAGGAAAAAAATGCAGTTGAAGAAGGAATTCACTCCGCAGGAAAAATCGTCAGTAAAGCTTACAGTCACAATCGGAAAGGACGACGTGGCCAAGTCATACAAGGACGCTTTGGCAAAAATCGCCAAGGAAATTCAGATTCCCGGCTTCCGCAAGGGCCACGTTCCCGCCAACGTATTGGAAAAGAAGTACGGCGAGGCGCTCAAGGCCGACGCTTTGGGAGAAATCATCGACAGCTCTTTGAACGAGATTTTCCAGGACGACGCCGAAAAGGACAACAGGCCTCTTCCCTACTCCCAGCCGGTTTTGGAAGGAACGCCTTCCCTGGACTTGGACAAGGACTTGACTTACACGGTAAAGTACGACGTTTTCCCCAAGGTTTCGGTAAAGAACTTTGGCGGAATCAACGTAAAGGAGCCGCAGGTAAACATCGGCGACAAGGAATTGCAGAACGAGCTTAAGGCCATCCAAGAGCGCAACGCCACAATCACCGACCGCGCCGACGACGAGGCCGCCCAAAAGGGAGACATCGTCACAGTAGACTACGTTGAGTTGGACAAGGACGGAGCCGAAGTCGCCGGAACAAAGCGCGACGGATACGTCTTTACAATCGGCGACGCGGACGCCTACGGGATTTCTGACGACGTTGTCGGAATGAAAAAAGGCGAGACAAAGGAAGTCGGAAAGAAGGACAAAAAAGGCCGCGCCACTCTCAAGGCCGTAAAGATTAGAAACCTTCCCGCGCTTGACGACGACTTGGCCCAGGACGTAAGCGAAAAGTTCAAGACTTTGGACGACCTTAAAAAGGACCTTGAAATCAACATGAAGAGCGCCGCAGACCGCCGCGTCCGCGAAATCAAGAACAACGACCTGCTCACCCAGCTTATCGAAAAGAACCCCTTTGACCTTCCGCAGAGCATGATCGACACCGAAATCAACGCCCGCTGGGACATGATGGCCAAGCAGTTCCAGACAAGCCCCGAGCAGCTTGAAAAATTAATCGCCGCCTCTGGCCAGTCAAAGGAAGAGATGCTAAAGCAGTGGACAGGCGACTCTGAGAAAATGCTCAAAAGCCGCATCATCGTTGACGAGCTTATCCGCGAGCGCAACATTTCCGTCACTCCCGAAGAAATCGAGGCCAAATACAAGGAAATCGCCGACCAAAGCAACTCAACTGTTGAGGAAGTCAAAAAGCATTACGAAGACCCCCGCTCAAAGGAATACCTTATCGACGACGTAAAGGAGCAAAAGCTTTACGACGAGCTCTACAAGGAAGTCAAGGTTTCCAAGGGCGACAAAATTGAATTTGCCGACTTGTTCAAGCAGAACTAAGGCAAAAAACAGGATAAAAAAGGCGCGGCAAGGGGCTTTTTTGCCTTTTTGCCGCCTTTTTTTTGCAAAGCCTAGACGATTTGAGGAATAATCGCTATATTATAATTATGAACGAAAAAATGAACACATTGGTTCCCTATGTAATAGAAAGAACAGGAAACGGGGAACGCTCTTACGATATCTTTTCGCGCCTTTTAAAGGACCGAATCGTTTTTGTTGACGGAGAGATCAACGACGCCACGGCCGACTTGGTCGTCGCCCAGCTTCTTTTCTTGGAATCGGAGAATCCCGACAAAGACATCAACATGTACATCAACTCTCCCGGCGGCTCTGTCACGGCCGGCCTTGCGATTTACGACACTATGCAGTACGTCCACTGCCCCATCCAGACGATTTGCTTGGGACAGGCGGCCAGCATGGCGGCGATTTTGCTCGCCGGCGGAACAAAGGGAAAGCGCATCGCGCTTCCGTCAAGCCGAGTCATGATCCACCAGCCGCGCGGAGGCGTTGGCGGACAGGAAAGCGACATCGCGATCCAGGCCAAGGAAATCATCCGACTAAAGCAGCTTTCAATCCAGTATTTGGCAAAAGCCACCGGCCAGACAGAAAAGACAATCGCCAAGGACATGGAGCGCGACTTTTACATGTCGGCCAAAGACGCGCTTGAATACGGCGTGATTGACCAAGTAATGGAGGCCAGAAAATGAGCTTGTTCCGCAATTCCAACAACAACTTTTGCGCCTTTTGCGGCCGCCCCGCCGACACAGACAGAAAGCTTGCCGCCAGCAAAATAGGCGAAATCTTCATCTGCCGCGAATGCGCGGAGCTTTGCGCCAGGGTCTTGGCCGAAGAAGACAGCGGCGTTGACCAAATAGAAATGAGCAAAGTCCCCAGCCCCAAGGAATTCAAGGAATACCTTGACCAATACGTCGTGGGCCAGGACTACGCCAAAAAGGCTTTGAGCGTCGCAGTCTACAACCACTACAAGCGCATGTCCTTGATGGGCCAGCCCGACGCGCAGAACGACGTAAAAATCGAAAAGTCAAACATTCTCTTGATCGGACCGACAGGAAGCGGAAAAACCTTGCTGGCCCGCACTTTGGCCCAAAAGCTAAAGGTTCCCTTTGCCATCGCCGACGCGACAACCTTGACCGAAGCCGGCTACGTTGGCGAAGACGTGGAAAACGTTTTGCTTAAGCTTATCAACGCCGCCGACGGAAACATCGCCGCCGCCGAGCGCGGAATCATCTTCATTGACGAGATTGACAAAATCGCGCGCAAAAGCGAGAACACTTCGATCACCCGAGACGTTTCGGGCGAAGGCGTGCAGCAGGCGCTCCTTAAAATCATCGAAGGAACAAAGGCTTCCGTTCCGCCGCAGGGAGGAAGAAAGCATCCCAACCAGGAAATGCTTGAGATTGACACGACAAACATTTTGTTCATCTTGGGCGGAGCCTTTGTCGGCCTTGACAAAATCATCGAGCAGAGAACGGCCGAGCACTCGCTGGGCTTTGGCTCAAACGTCGCCACGATGACCGACGAGGAGCGCATGCAGCTTTTGAACCAAGTGACGCCCGACGACCTTGTCAAGTTTGGCTTGATACCGGAATTGATCGGACGAATGCCGATTACAGTCGCGCTCAAGGCTTTGACCCGCGACGACTTGGTGGCCATCCTTACCCAGCCAAAGAACGCGATTACAAAGCAGTTCCAAGCCTCGTTCGCCGTTGACGACGTGGCCCTGACCTTCAACGAAGACGCCATCGGAGCGATTGCCGACACGGCCATAAAGCAAAAGACCGGAGCGCGAGGCTTGCGCGCGATTGTCGAGAAAATGCTTTTGGACTTGATGTACGAGCTTCCGAGCGTCCCAGGAAAGAAGGAGCTGGAAATCACAAAGGACTTTGTGGAGAACAAAAAGATTCCAAAGCCAGAAAGCCTAGTCGTAAAGCAGACAGCCTAAAAAGGCAAAAAAAACGCGCGAAAGGCGCGTTTTTTTTTGCCTTTACATTTACTCCGCCGCTTCCTTCAATAGTTTTATAGTGCTTTCGGCGCATTCTTGCCAGTTGAATTTTTTGCTCCAGGCAAGGCCTTCCACTATCATCTTTGACCGGGCCTTTTTGTCGGTCGCGACGGTCTCTATCGCGGCGGCCATCTCTTCCAAATTGTCGCTGTCAAACAAGACGGCTTTTCCGGCGCAGATTTCGGGCAAGGCGCCCGAATTGGACGCGGCCACCGGAACTCCGGACGCCATCGCCTCGACAACCGGAAGCCCCACTCCCTCTTGAACGGAAGGAAAGACGCAAGCGTCCGCCCCCGCGCACAAAAGCGGAAAGCCCTCGCGCGGAAAAAAGCCGGTAAGGAAAATGTCAGAAGAATACGGGGACTCAAAGGCCGCCTTGTGGACTTGCTCGCCCCAAGCGTTTTCGGCGCCGGCCAAAACCAAGCGGTGCGGAGCGTCCGTTCTCTTTTTAAAAATCTCAAAGGCCTTTATAAGCTCTATGTGCTTTTTTCCGGCGCCAGTGATGCTGGACGCGTAAATGATGTAGGGCCGCTTTATCGCGAAAGGCTTTACGTTGAGCGTGGCCTGGTCTTCCAAGGGCCGCTGGTAAAAAAGGTTGTGGTCTATTCCGTGGCGGACGACCGCTATTTTCTTTCCGTCAAAGCCAAGGCTTAGCAAGTCGTTTTTTATGAAGTTTGTGGGAACGATGATTTTTTGAACGCGTCCAAAGGCCCGCAAGGCCAATCTGTGCGAAAAGCGCGATTTGGCCAGAATTTTGCTTAGGGAATCGTGCAAGACCGCCGCGCTTGGGACCGAAAAGCGGCCCGGCATAAGGCGGGTGGCCGCAGGATACAAGACCGCGTCGATTTTGTTCTTTTTGTAAAAGCGGGCGGAAGAAAAGTTGTGCCAAAACCTTTGCGCGTTCATCGAGTCTCCGCAGCGGACTTCGCAAAAGGGAACGTTGGCCGAATATGTGTACCTGTCCAGCGGAGCGCCGAAAAGCGCGTACTCCACGCCGTCTTGAGCGGGAAGATTGGCCGCCAAGCCGGTCAAGTATGAGCCAAAGCCGCTTTTTCCGCTGTCGCAGGCGAATGTGTCGATCGCAATCTTCATAGACAATAAATTATATAATAAAAACTGAAAAATAACAAGAAACGCGCGCGGACGGCTGGCGGGCTGCGCGAAGGAGGCGGGCGATTGGCGGAAACATTCATTTTGCCCCTGCCGCGCAAGCGGCAGACGTAGATAGTTACATGGGGCAAAATGCATGTAGCGACGATATCTAGCGGTTCCGACAATCGACACGTCGACTGGGAGCAGCCCGCCAGCCGCCCGCGCGCGTTTTATTGCGCTTTTATTTTTTATATGCTACAGTATGCGGCATGAGCGGATTTAATGAATTAGGGATAAACGAGGGCCTTTGCCAAAAGCTGGCCGCGCTGGGAATCACGGAGCCGTCTGCCGTGCAAAAGCAAGTGATTCCGCAAATCATGGCCGGAAAGAACGTGATTTTTCAGTCGGCCACAGGAAGCGGAAAAACCTTTGCCTTTTTGCTGCCCCTTTTGCAAAAGATCGAATCGGAGCCAAACCCGGCCAAAGCCGTCCGCCTAGTAATCGTATCCCCCACCTTTGAGCTGGCCTCCCAACTAAAACAGGCGGCCTCTAGCGTCAGCGGCCTAAAATGCGGCCTTTTTATCGGCGGCGCCCCGCTTAAAAGGCAAATCGAATCCTTAAAGGAAAGGCCCGCGATTGTCGTCGGAACCGTAAGCCGCCTGCTGGAGCTTTGCCGCCTAAAAAAGCTTAAAATAGAAAGCGCCGCCGCCTTAATCCTTGACGAGGCCGACCGCCTTGCCTCAAAGGAGATCGCCGAAGAAACGGCGGAACTCATCGGGCTTTTTGGCGAAAAGACTCAAACAATCGCCTGCAGCGCGACAATCACAAAAAAGACTCAAAAATTCCTTGAGGACGCGCGCTTTTCAAAAGCCCAAGAAGGCGGCGCGCGTTCCGGCCTTGCGACCGTTCCCGAAGCGGGCTTTGAAACAATCCTTTTGCCGCTCGAAGACGTTTTGCGCGAAAAAATAGAGCACTGGGCCTTTTTTGCCGAGAGGCGCGACAAAATCGACTTGACCCGCTCAATACTAAGGGCGATGGAAAGCAAAAAGACGCTTGTCTTTACAAGCCGCGCCGACCAAGTCGAAAACATTTGCCAAAAACTAAAGTTCAAGAAAATCGACTGCGCCGCGCTTACCGCAAAGATAAAGAACCAAGAGCGCCAGGCGGTTTTGGCCCATTTTAAGAGCGGAAAATGCCCGGTGCTGATTACAAGCGACCTTTCTAGCCGCGGCCTTGACATTCCCGACATTGACTGCGTGATTCAATGCGACTTTCCGCCCGACGAAGACTTTTTTGTCCACCGCTCCGGCCGCACCGCGCGCGCGGGAAAGAGCGGCGTAAACATCGTAATAGGCGACGAATGGGAATTGCGCAAATTGGCCGCGCTGGAAAAAAAGCTAAAGATTGTAGTCCACCCAAAAGCGCTATATAGAGGAAAGATTGTCGCGGCGGCTCTCAGTATTGAACAAAGCCGCGATTTGCGCTAAAATAAACGGACTATTTTTAGGGTGGCATTGACGTGTTTTTAAAAAGTCTTGACATATTCGGTTTTAAATCGTTCGCCGACCGCACTCACATCGACTTTGCGGACGGAATCACCGCGCTTTTGGGACCAAACGGCTGCGGAAAAAGCAATGTAGTTGACGCTATGAAATGGGTTCTTGCCGAAAGCAAGTCCAAGAATTTGCGCGCCGCCACGATGGAAGGCGTCATTTTCAACGGAACGGAAACCCGCCCCGCGCTCAACTTGGCCGAAGTCACGCTAACAATCCTTAACGAAAACTCGCTCCTTCCCCGCCCCGACTCAGAAATAGCGATCAAGCGCCGCCTCTTCCGTTCCGGCGAAAGCCAGTACTTCATCAACAACGAGCAAGTCGGCCCGTCCGAAATCAAAAAGCTTTTCATGGACACCGGCGTAGGAAAGGCCGCCTATTCCGTAATGGAGCAGGGAAAAATCGACCAAATTCTTTCGAGCAAGCCAGAAGACCGCCGCTACCTTTTTGAGGAGGCCGCGGGAATCAGCCGCTCCAAGGCCGAATGCGCCGAAGCCGAGCGCGAATTGGAAAAAACCCGCTCAAACCTTACGCAAATCGAAGCCGTTTTGGCCGAAACCAAGCGCAGCTACGAAACGCTCAAAGTTCAGGCCGAAAAAACGAAAAAATACCGCAAGGTAAAAGAAGAAGTCTTTGACTTGCAGCTTGACATTCAGCTTTTAAAGTTGAAGGGCTTTGTGGAGCAGCAGAGCAGAAACGAAAACACAAAAAAAGAAATTGACAAAAAGCGAACCGACGTCCGCGCCGAAATCGACGCGATTAACAGCGCGCTTACCGAAAACACCGACAAGATAAAGAGCCTTCAAGACCAAGTGGCCGAGGGAACCCAGGAATTGATAAAAATTCAGGGCGAAAAGAACGGAAAGCTGGAGCTGCAAAAACAGTTCAACAGCCGCCAGTCGGAAATAAACGAAAAAATCGCCCAAATAGAAAACCACAGAAAAGCGATCCAAGAGCGAATCGACAGCATCAACGAAGAGCTTGACGAAGCCGAAAGCGCGATGCACGAAAAAGAAAAGCAGCTGGCCGACATCAAAAGCAACATCGACTCCTTTGGACAGAACATAACCAACGCATCAAAGAGAATCTCGGACAACGACGCGATGGCCAGCGAAAAGCAAGAGATGATCGAAGACCTTGAGCTGGCCCGCGCGAACTTGCAAAAAGAGCTTACCGCGATTACAGAAGACATCGTCACAGAGCTTGACGCAAAGCTTAAGAGCGCGGGCTATTCGCAAAACGCGATGAGCCAGGCCAAGCAAGAGCTTGACGACACTTTGGGAAAGCTTAAGATTTTCATCCAGGGCCGCAAGAACATTTTTGACGACGCGGTAAAGACCGGCGCGACTTCTGACGGAAACAAAATCGCAAGCGAGTCCGCCGCCGCTTTTGGCGACGCCTTGCAAATGCTTCAAACGCTCCAAGCCGCGCTTGAAGCTTACATAAAGGCTTCGCCGCAGTTTATCGGCGAGTTCCTTAGCCCGGAAGGCATCATCACAAAGAAGCGCGCGGTTGACCAAAAGGTTCAGGAAAACCTGGCGCAAGTCGGCGAGCTTAACAAGCGAATCGACGAGCTTAAAAAAGAGAACGAAAGCCTTAACGAAAAAATTTCGGAATACAAGGAAACCTTGGCCAACCTTCAAGTCAACGAAGCCAAGATGAACGAGCAAATCGCCGCGGCCCAAAGCCAAATGACAATGCTGCGCCGCAACCTTACGCAAGAAGAAAACAACTTGCGCCAAAACGACGAGGAGCTTTACCTAGAGCAAAAGCGCAAGGAAGACTTGGAAGAGCAAATTCAAACGATCGCCGAAGAGCTTGCCGAAATCGAAGCGCGAGGAACAAAGACCGCCGACCGCCTTAAGGAGCTTGACGAAGAAATCAAGGACTACAACAACAAGGTTTCGGGCAAAACAAGCGACCTTAACAAAAAGCAGGAAATGCTCAATAAGTACCAAGCCCAGTACGAACAGCTTTCAAGCTCATTGATACAGACGGAAACCGAAATCAAGAACGTAAAGCAAAACTTCCTTGACCAGTATTCCCGCGACTTGATGGAATACGAGGAACGGATGTACACGATAACCGTCCAGCCCCTTGAATTAAAGGAGAAACTTTCCAAAAAGCGAAGCGAGCTGGACGAATTGAGCCACGGAATCAACTTGATGGCCCCCGAAGAATTTGTCGAAGTAAAGGAGCGCTACGAGCGCCAAGAGGCCAACTACAACGACACGCTTAAATCGCTAAAGGACTTGGAGCGCGTCGCCGAGGAAATCAAGTCAAAGTCTTCAGAACTCTTTTTGGAAACTTACAACAAAATCAAAAGAAATTTCCACAATATGTTCCGCCGCCTGTTTGGCGGAGGCCGCGCGGAGTTGCGCTTGGAGAATCCCGAAAACGTCCTTACGACGGGAATCGACATTCTGGCGCAGCCGCCGGGAAAAAAGCTGGAAAGCATCGCGCTTCTTTCGGGCGGCGAAAAGACAATGACCGCCATCGCGCTTTTGTTCGCGACTTACCAAGTGCGCCCCAGCCCCTTCTGCTTGCTTGACGAGATTGACGCGGCGCTTGACGACAAGAACGTAGGAAGCTTTGTAACCGCGCTTACGGCGTTTGCCAACGTAAGCCAATACATCGTAATCACCCACAACAAAAAAACCGTTATGGGAGCAAGCTCCATGCTTGGAGTAACGATGGAAGAGTCAGGCGTTTCCAAAATCATCGCACTGCGCCTTGACGAAGACATTGACAAAATCAAAAAGAATTACGTGGAGCAAAACGACGATTTTGTCGAGGAAGACGTTCCGCCGGAGGAAGGCGTTGTAATTCCTCCGCGCCCGCCGCGCCGCGACAAAAGCGAACAAGAGGCCGCGCCTGAAAGCGGCGAAACGGAGCAAAGCCAGCAGTGATTGATTTTTCTGAAATAGGCGGCAACATAAGGGAATTTTTCTCGCAAAGGCAAAAAGCGCTTTTGCTTTCTTGCGTTTTGATAATATTTTTTTGCGCGGCGCTTATCGCCATCATTTTGATTCCGCAAAAAAAAGAAGTTCCCAGCGCGGCCTTTAGAAGCGAGCCGCTGGAAGCCGACCAAGAATTGCTTTTGCCCCAGGGAGTTTCAATCCCGCAAGAGTACGCCGTAAGCCGGCAAACAAACGAAAAATGGACCGAAGGGCAAATTCACGAATGGCTTTCAGTTCCCGACGAAGAGGCGGTAAAAAAGCTTTCGGCGTCAAACGATTCCCTTGTTAAAAGCATAACGGAGGCCGCGCCGTGAAAAAGACATTGATTCCGGCTTTTGCCCTGCCGCTTGTTTGCGCGATTCTCTTTTCTTGCCAGAGCACGGATGGCGCCGCAAGCCTCGCCGCCGAACAAAACGCCGCCGAAGCGTCCGCGGAAGTCCAAGAAAGCGCTTCGGCAGCCGAAACGGACGCGGACGGCGCAAGCTTAGCCGACGAAAGCGCCGCCGCCTACGAAGAAAAAATTCCCCAAAGCGAAATGGATGAATTTACCGCGCTTTTGGACGACGGCCAAGAAAGCGCCGAAAGCCAGGAAAACGCTCGCCAAGAAGAAGCCTCCGTTCCGCTTGCAAGCCAAGAAAGCGCGCCCCAAGAAAGCGCCGCCAGCCAAGAAGAAAGATCCGCCTCTTTGGCAGAAAAGATAAAGGCGTCAAACGGCAGCGAGTCCGCCCCAAAAGACACAAGCGTCGCGCTAGCTCCCCTTCCGGCGGCGGATAGCGCCGGCAAAAGCTCAAACGGCGCGGACCTTACGCGCTTGACCGATCAAAAAAATGAAATCGCGGGCGGCCCTTTGATTGGACCTGACAGCGACAAAGTTCCTGGCGGCGAAAGCGCGGCAGGAAATCAGTCAACGCCCATAAATGCCCAGCCAAACAAGGCAGCAGGCCGCGACAGCGCGAATACCGCGGCAGTTATAGCCGCCGAAGCCCCGGCCAATGAAAACGGCAAAGATCAGGACAGCCAAGAGCAAGAAACGGCGGAAGAAACGGAAGAAAAACCGGAGCCTGTTCCCAGCCGCTCGATGACGATAAAGAACAACCAATTCCTTGACGTGATCTATCCCGGAAACGGCTGGATTTACTTGGGCGAAGAAGGCTCAGGCGACCACTTTATTTTCCAAGGCCGAAAGCTTGGAAAAGGCGAAACGACATTTACCCTCCGCTCAAAGGAGCCGGGCGTGGCGCTCTTGCGCTTTTACAAAAACGACATCCTTACCGGAAACTACATCGACGACTACATTCAGATTTCAATAACCGACAAGAGCGCGACGGACGCAAGCCACGTGGAGGCGCCGTCTTACGCGGAAGTCGTTCCTCCAAAATTCGACAGGACAAAAGCGGTTGAAGAAAAGAAAGCCTCCCAAGCCGCGGCAAAGCCGGCCGAAAGCGCTCCGCAAAAAGAAAGCGCTTTCCAAAGCGCGGACGAGGGACAAAAGGCGGCCTCAAAAGAAACGGCCCAAGCTGACAAAAAAGAAGCCGCGCAAGAGTCGCCGTCGGAAAAGGTCCAAACCGTAATCCAGACTTCCGGCCAAGAAAAAAGCGAGTCAAAGCAAAAGACAAGCGTCGCGGGAACAAGCTCGCCCGCGGCAGAAGAAGACAAAAAAGAAAGCGCCTTGGATCAAAACGTTTCAGGCGGAACGGACAAGGCCAAGAGCCTTTTGGAGAGGGCGCAAAAAGCCTACGACGAAAAGCGCTACGCCGAAGCGCTGGACTTGGTTCAGCAATTCTTTAACACGGCAAGCGAGGACTTTGACGCGGGCCTTTACTTGGAAGGCTTGATTTTGGAAGCCAAGTCCGAAGTGCGGAACATAAAGAGCGCGATCGGCGCCTACGACACGCTGATCAAAAACTGGCCGCAAAGCAATTATTGGCGCAGGGCCAACGAGCGCTCGATTTACTTAAAAAGATTTTACATAGACATAAGATAAGAAGGTTTGTATGAAGAAAATCATTTCAAAAAAAACCGCCGCCCGACTTGCGGCGCTTTCAATTGCCGCGGCATGCTTGGCGGCCTTTTCCTCCTGCTACATTAAGGCGGAAGACAAAAAAGAGGTCGCAAGAAGCATTTCAGTTTCCGGAACCGGTTCGGTAAGCGTAAAGGCTGACCAAGCGACAATCAACGTCGCCGTTGTCACCTACAACCGCTCGGTTGTCGAAGCCGCCCGCCTTAACGCGGAGGCCGTAGCCAAAGTCCACGCCGCTTTGGCCGACGCGGGATTCGCGCCCGATTCGATTACGACAAACAGTTACAGAATCTGGCAGGAAAATTCGTATAGGAACGGCGTCCAAGTCCGCGGCGACTACAGGGTTTCAAACTCAATTCAAATCGTAACGATGGACACCCGCAAGGCGGGAAACGCGATTGACGCCGCCGTAAAAGCCGGAGCCAACGAATTTTCTTCGATTGACTTCACTTCGACAAAAACAGGCGACGCCATGCGCGAGGCCAGAACGCTTGCGATAAAGAACGCCGCCGAAGCCGCGAACCTTATGGCAAAGACGGCCGGAGCGGAACTGGGAAAAATAATTTCGATTCAAGAAGCCGGCGCTCCGGCGTACGCAGCCCGGGCCGAAGGCGCCAAGATGATGGCCGTCGCAAACGACTATGCGACTCCAATCAACGCCGGCGACAATCTTGTGACCGTGACCGTTCACTGCGTCTACGAACTTAAATAGAGAATAATAACAAAGAGGCAAAAACATGTTGGACTACAAATTCATCAAAGAAAACCTTGCCGCGGTAAAAGAGAACATCAAGAACCGCAACATGACAGCCGACGCGGACATCGTCGTCGAGCTTTACGACAAAAGAACCGCGCTCGTGACAAAGCGCCAGGACTTGCAGCAGCAGCGAAACCAAAACGCCGCCGCGATGAAAGGCAAGATGGAGCCGGACGCGCGTCAAAAGCTTATTGACGAAGGAAAGAAAATCAAGGAAGAAATCGCGGCTGTCGAAGCCGACCTTGAAAAAATCGAGCCCGCCTTGGAAGAGGCCGCGCGAAAGATTCCCAACATGTGCAACCCCGCCGTTCCGATCGGAAAGCTGGACACCGAAAACCTTGAGGTAAAGAAGGTTGGAACTCCGCGCAAGTTTGACTTTGAGCCGCGCGACCACGTTCAGCTTATGGAAGAATTGGACTTGATCGACTTTGAGCGCGGAACGAAGGTTTCGGGCCAAAAATTCTATTACCTAAAGAACGAGGCGGTCTTCTTGGAGCAAGCCTTGATTATGTACACGCTTAACCTTTTGCGAAAGCGCGGCTTTACCCCCTTCATCACGCCGGACGTCGCCCGCCAGGAAATCCTTCAAGGCATCGGCTTTAATCCGCGCGGAAACGAGTCAAACGTTTACTGCATCGAGGACGAAGGAACTTGCTTGGTCGCGACGGCCGAAATCACGCTTGGCGGCTACCATTCCGAAGAAATTTTGGACAAATCAAAATTGCCGCTCATGTACTGCGGACTTTCGCACTGCTTTAGGCGCGAAGCCGGAGCGGCCGGCCAGTTCAGCAAGGGCCTTTACCGCGTCCACCAGTTTGACAAAGTTGAAATGTTTGTTTACTGCGTTCCCGAGCAGAGCGACGAGCTGCACGAAAAATTGCGCCTTATCGAAGAGGAAATCTTTACCGGATTAGGCCTACCCTTCCACGTGGTTGACACATGCACCGGAGACCTTGGCGCGCCGGCCTACCGCAAGTGGGACTTGGAAGCCTGGATGCCCGGCCGAAACGGCGGCGAATACGGAGAGGTTACTTCCACCTCAAACTGCACGGACTACCAGAGCCGCCGCCTGAACGTGCGCTACAAGGACGACGACGGAAAGAACAAGTACGTGCACATGCTTAACGGAACTGCCATCGCCGTTGGACGCGCGATGCTCGCGATTGTCGAGAACTACCAAAACGAGGACGGCTCCATCACAATCCCGGAGGCGCTTGTTCCGCTTTGCGGCTTTGACAAGATTGGACCCAAAAAGTAAGGAAGCTAAATTTGGACGAAAAGACGATTTTGAACAGCGCCGCGCAAGAAGGCGTAAAAGAAAAAAACTATCCCAGGCGAATATTCATCCTTTTGTGCCTTTTGTCGACGGTTGTTTTGATGGCCATCCTAAAGGTCACAAAGGGGATCGCGGTTCAAATCGTCTTGTCAACCTTGCTTGCGCTAGTGGCGCTTCCCGCCGTTCGAAAAATGCACTCGCGCCTGCGCCTTCCGTGGGGCGTTGGAGTCGGCATCACCTTAATCGCCTTTGTTTTGTCAATCGGAGCGATCGCCCGCCTTTTGCAGGCCAGCGCCGCTTCGATCATCAACGCCTACCCCCGCTACGAAAACCGCTTCTTGACGATTTACAAATACGCGGCGCATCAATTCCACCTAAGCTTTGACGAAGGCAAAACCTTAATCGAAAACCTTTTGGCGCAATTAAAAATCCGCCAATACCTGCAAAGCGCGGCGCTTTCGCTTTCCAACATGGCGCTGGTGACGGCAAAGAACGCCTTTTTGGTTTTTATGATGTACACATTTTTGCTTGTCGAGGCGGGCTCCTTTGAAAAAAAGATTTCGCTTGCCTTTGAGGGAAAAATGCGCCATCGCGTAAAAAGCGTAATTACAAAAGTCATCGTCGACACGACCAGCTATCTATCAATCAAGTTCGTCATTTCGCTTGCGACAGGCCTTGTCGTTTTCGCGGGCCTTTCAATCATAGGCGTGGACTTTGCGATTGTATGGGCGTTCTTGGCATTTTTGCTCAACTTCATTCCGACATTCGGAAGCGTGATATCCTCGCTGTTGACCGGATTTTTCGCACTGCTTCAATTCTTTCCGTCCGTTCCGCCGGTAATCGCGACAGTCCTCTTGATGCTTTTGACAAACATGATTTTGGGGAACGTGGTCGAGCCGCGCATCGAGGGCGGAAACCTTAACATTTCGCCCTTCTTGATTTTGGTTTCTTTGAGCATTTGGGGCTGGGTGTGGGGCTTTATCGGAATGCTTTTGGCCGTTCCATTTTTGGTATTCATCAAAATCGTTTGCGAGAACGTTTCCTTCCTAAAGCCGATCGGAATTTTAATCGGAAACAACAAGACGGTCAAACGCGCCGTTAAATGAATTTTTCGCCGGTTCCTTTCTCGTACAAAAAGCGAATGTCCTCCTCTTGGAGCGACGTGTACCTGCAAACAGCGCAAACCAACTCTTTTTTTTCGTCGTAATAGTTTGACTCCACGCGGCAAGTGCCAAAAATCTTTCGCTCGCTTAAAGGACGCGGCAGCGGGAACGACATTTCAAGCGCGTACTCCGAGCCGTCCTGCAAGTCGGCGTTGCCGGCCCTTTGTCCAAAAACGATTCGCTCGTGGTTGATGAACAAAATGTCCAAGGGGCTTTTTCGGTTTTGAACGCTTTCCATTTTTAAGACTTTTTCGGACAAGTAGCGGACTACAGGAATCAACTGGACGCCGCTTCCGGCAACGCCTTTTTGGCGCGCGTGAACGATGAATTCCTCCAAATAGGCCTTGGCCTTCGCTTGCGCCGATTCGTCGATGTCCTTCCAAACCGGCTTTGAAAAAAGCCGGTAGCCTTGCGCCGGAACGCAGTCGATGTGAACGTCAGTCTTTTGGTTGACCGAAAAATAAAGCTGCGCCGAAATCTCCGTGGGCCTGGGAGCGGCGGCCGCCTCTTGGATTCTGCTTATCGACGACGGAATCACAAGCGCGAGGCCGGCCTTTATTTGCTTGACCTTTGTCTCAAAGTAAAGGCCCAAGCGGTTAAAGTAAAATTCGACGCGAGCCTTTTTGTCTATAAAGTTCTTTACGTTTTGGGGAGGATTGGTCAAGAGAATGATTCCCTGTTCCAAGACTTTCAGCTGCTCGGCCTTTATCGCGATTGGAAAAAGCGCCGAAGTCGCGGGCTTTACTTTAGAGCCGTCGTCTTCCGGGCCGTCGTCCTCAATTGGCGTTACGGTTACAGGAACGTTTCCGTCAATCAAATATTGAAGGACCAATTCCCGCTCAATCCCGGTCAATTTTGCCGCTTCCATCTTTTGCCTCCCTTTTATAAATTTCTATCTGTTGGATTTTGCAAGCGTCCTTTTCCATGACTGGGTAGAGCTTGCAAAACAAATATTCCTTTTGCCCCGAAAACCTTACGGGCACTTCGACCAAATCGTCGCCCAAAAAGGGCCTCCCCACGACGTAGGAATCAAAGGGGCCGGCATCCTTTGTGTCCGCGAAAAAAAGCGAAAGCGAAAACAAAGTCTTTGCCGAAAAAAAAGCGTCGACCTTAGCCGAACTTTTTTCCTTGGCTTGGCCGTTTTCGTCCTTTTCCTGCCCCTCATTCGTAAAATCAATGTAGGCGCCGCAAAATGAGCGGACGGTTTCCAAAATCACGCCGTCAATGCCGGACGTGTCCAAATTTTCAAAGCCGGCCAAGTTCGGATAAACGCCCCGCATCGGAAGCCCGCCTTCCAAGGCAGCCATCGCCAAAGGCGTCAGGGGAACGTTCCTTGAAACCGCTTCAAAGGAGTCGATTTTTTTGGAAAGGCGGTCGCCCTCGATTTCATAGGCCCATTGGGCGGAAGAACTAAGCTCCGCCGCGCTTTTTGAAAGCGGCGTGTATTCTTCAAGGGCTTTTTCTTTTTTGCCGCCGCAGGAACAAAAGACAAAGCCCAGCGCGAACAAGGCCGCGCAAAGGCAAAAAGAGTTCGATTTTTCTAAAAGAATTTTCGCTCCCACAATGTTTTATTGTATACCGAAAATCCAGAAAAAACAAGCGCCTTGAATTCTTCCATAAAATTTACTATAATTGATTCCAAAAATTTTTGGAGGCTCTCTATGGCTCTTACATTGGCGGAAAAGATTTTGCAGGAACACATCGTTCCCGAAGCTTGCAAGGAAACTAAATTCACAAAAGGAGAGCCGATTGAGCGCGGAAAGGACATCGCGATAAAAATCGACCAGACGCTGACCCAGGACGCGACCGGCACGATGACATACCTTCAGTTTGAGACTATCGGAATCCCGCGCGTAAAAACCGAGCTTTCGGTCTCTTACGTCGACCACAACACGCTGCAGACAGACTTTAAGAACATGGACGACCACCGCTACCTTCAAAGCGTGGCGGCCAAATACGGCCTTTACTTTAGCCGGCCCGGAAACGGCATTTGCCACCAAGTCCACCTTGAGTGTTTTGGCGCGCCCGGAAAAACCTTGCTGGGCTCGGACAGCCACACGCCGACTGGCGGCGGAATCGGAATGATAGCGATTGGCGCGGGCGGCCTTGACGTTGCCGTCGCGATGGGAGGCGGCGCCTTCCATCTTGCCATGCCGAAAATCTTTGGCGTAAAATTGACAGGAACTTTAAAAAAAGGCGTCGGAGCCAAGGACATCATTTTGGAAGTCCTTCGCCGCGAAACCGTAAAGGGCGGAACGCTCGCCATCTACGAATACTTTGGCCCCGGCGTGGAGACTCTTACCGTTCCCCAGAGAGCGACAATCACAAACATGGGAGCGGAATTGGGCGCGACGACTTCAGTATTCCCCAGCGACAAAAAGACAAAAAAATTCTTGGAGTCCATGGGACGCGGCTCTTCATGGAAAGAGCTTAAGGCCGACGAGGGCGCCTCTTACGACAAGATTATAGAAATAAACTTGGACGACTTGCACGCCTTGTCCGCCTGCCCCCACAACCCGGACGTAATCAATTCAATACAAAGCCTAAAGGGCCAGCCGGTCACGCAAGTCGTGATCGGAAGCTGCACCAACTCTTCGCTTGACGACCTGGAAAGCGTGGCCGCCATCGTAAAGGGAAAGACAATCGCGCCCGGCGTGGAGGCCGGAATCGCGCCCGGAAGCCGCGCCACTTTGATGATGGCCGAAAAAGCCGGAATCTTGGGCGACCTTATAAAGGCGGGCTTTCGCATCCTGGAATCGGCTTGCGGCCCCTGCATAGGACAGGGCTTCGCGCCCAACAGCCAAGGCGTCACATTGCGAACGTTCAACCGAAACTTTAAGGGCAGAAGCGGCACCGCCGACGCAAACGTATACTTGGTAAGCCCGGAAACCGCCGCGGCAAGCGCCGTTAACGGCGTTTTCACAAGCGCCGAAGACTTGGACTACGAGGACGCGGCCTACAAGACCGGAGTCCGCCAAAGCCTTTTGGACGGAGGCGACAGCCGCCTTTCAAGCGCCGACGTTTTGGAAGCCGCGCAGGACCGCGGAATGGTCATCGCCCCGCTTCCTGAAAGCGAGTCGGCCAAAGTTGAAATTTTGCGCGGCCCCAACATCAAGCCCTGCCCCGCTTGCCGCGAATACAAGCCAAGCCTAACGCTTCCTGTGGCGCTAAAGGCCGGCGACAACGTCTCCACCGACGACATCATGCCGGCCGGAGCCAAGATGCTTCCCTTGCGCTCAAACATTCCCGAGATAAGCAAGTTCACTCTTACCCGCCTGGACCCGGAATTTTACGAGAGAGCCGAAAAGGCCAATTTTGCCGACTGCATTGTTGTAGGCGGAGAGAACTACGGACAAGGCTCAAGCCGCGAGCACGCCGCGCTAGGACCTATGTATTTGGGAGTCCGCGCGATTCTTACAAAGAGCTTTGCGCGCATCCACAAGGCCAACCTCATCAACTACGGAATCATTCCGCTTAACTTTAAGGATCCGGCCGACTACGACGCGATCAAGATGGGCGACGTCCTTTCACTTACCAATATAGGTGAAGCGCTGGAAACAGGCTGCGAGTTCAAAATCGAAGCCAACGGAAAGACGATTCTTGCAGTGAACGACTTGTCGGAGCGAAGCCGCGCGATCCTCAAGCAGGGCGGCCTGGCCAAGTACACCAAAAACGGCGGCAATTGACGAGCGAACAGTTCTTCTATATAATAGAAAAGATATATGTTGCTGATTAAGACCTCTACAAAAGTACTTTGTTCGCTCATGATGGCGGCCGCCTTGATTACCGGAGCCATTTTGGGCCTTTGCATGGCGCGCACAGCCGACACTGTCAACACAGAAAACTTCACAGAGTTTACGACCGCGCTGCCGACAAAAATTTTGGACATAAACGGCGAGCTCATCACAGAGTTCACTTCGGAAGAGCGGCGCGAAATCATCAGCCTGATAGAAATTCCCCAGCACATGAAAGACTCGCTTTTGACCCGCGAGGACAGAATCTTTTACGAGCACAAGGGCTTTAGCGTCCGAGCGATTTTCCGCGCTGTTGTCGGAGTCTTGACAAGAAGGTCTATGGGCGGCGGCTCCACGCTGACCCAGCAAATCGCCGGAACCTTGTATTGCGACCGCAAGGAAATGTCGATTTTGCGAAAGCTAAAGGAATTGTGGTGGGCCATCCAAATGGAGCGCCGCTATTCCAAAAACGAAATACTCGAGCTTTACCTAAACCGCGTCTACTTTGGCGGAGGAACCTACGGCGTAAACGCGGCCAGCAAATATTACTTTGGCCACGACGCTCGCAGCATCACTCCGGCCGAGTCCGCGATTCTTGTAATCCAGCTTTCAAACCCGGCCTTTTACAATCCCTTTGAGCACCCCAACCGCGCGATGGACAGGCAAAAGGACGTTTTGCGCGCGATGGTCAGCGAAGGCTACATAACCCAAAAAGAGGCCGAAGAGTCCTTTGACAACTACTGGCTCAACTTTGACTTTTCGCGCACCGACACCTCGGCCTTCTTTATGCGCGACGACAAGGCGCCCTGGTTCAGCGAATACGTTCGCCGCGAGTTGAGCGAAATGATTTACGGCGACGCCGACATTTACTCAAGCGGCCTTACGGTGAACACGACGGGAAACATCCAGCACTTGCAAGTAGCCCAGCTTTTGATGGAAAAGCAAATCGCCAACGCAAACGCCAACTACAAGCAGCAAATGGCCGTAAAGCAAAAGGGCGCCTTTGGCACTTACGTTCCGATGAGCGAGTTGATTACCTTGATGTTCAACCTAAAGCGGCTAAAGATGTCAAAGCAGCTTGTGCAGTCGTCGGCCACAAAAGACTTCCAAACAAAAATAAACCCCTTGGTTGACATCGCAAGCCTTATGTTCGGAATCGACAACCTCAAGGTCGGCATCATCAACAAGGCCAACCGCTTGTCGCAAGAAAAAGCCAAGGCCCATACAATCGAAGGAACGATGGTGAACATCGAAAACGACACCGGCTACATCACGGCGCTTATCGGCGGAAGCAAGTTTGACCAGTCAAACCAGTTCATCCGCGCAAGCCAAGCGCGCGTCCAGCCAGGCTCCTCGTTCAAGCCCTTGTATTACAGCGCGGCTTTGGACACGCCCGACTTTAACGCGGCCACTGCGATTCTTGACGCGCCTTACGAGTTCAAAGCCAAAGACGGAAGCAGCTACCTTCCCAACAATTACGGCGGAGCCTGGCGCGGAAACGTCTTGCTTTGGAGAGCCTTGGCGCTTTCCCTTAACGTGCCGGCGCTTAAGGTCTTGGAAAAAGTCGGCTTTGACGCGGCCATCGAACGCTCCGTCGCCTTGCTTGGAATTCCGCAAAAGGAGCTTCCAAGCCGCGCCTTTATTCCGGGATTCCCGCTTGGCTTGGGAACGGTTTCAGTGCGCCCGATAGAAATGGCCCGCGCCTACGCGATTTTCGCCAACGGCGGAAAGGCCGTCACTCCGACAGCGATTCGCACGGTGGAAGACCGCAACGGAAACATCATTCTTAACATAGAGCGCGACGTTCACAACAACCTAAAGAACCCGACGCAAGTTATCACTCCGCAAAACTCCTTTGTGATGACAAAAATCATGGAGCACGCGACGACAGTCGGAACCTTGCGCTTTGGCTCGCAAAACCGTTCCAGCCTGATAGAGCCTTCAACAGGAGACCCGACAGACTCCAAGTTCATTTACACAGACAAGAGAACCGGGCAAGAGTTCCAAATGCCATTCGCGGGAAAAACAGGAACGACTCAAAACTGGGGAGACGCTTGGGCCATCGGCTACAGCCCCTACTACACGGCGGCCTTTTGGTTTGGCTTTGACACGCCCGGAAACTCGATGGGCATGTCCGGAACAGGAGCGTCTTTGGCCGGCCCTCCATGGGGCGACTTTATGAAAATAATCCACAGGGGCCTTCCCTACAAAGACTGGCCGCAGCCCGAAGAGGGAACGGTTGTAAAAATCAACGTTTGCGCCGAGACCGGAAAGCTTTGCGCCGAAGGCTGCAGCCAAATCGCGCTTTGGTTTATGGCCGGCAACACGCCCAAAGAAGTTTGCGACTTGCACGGAGTTGGCCGCGTGAACACAGAAAAGCGCGCCGAAGACATGCTGCAAGACGCTCTTTACCAAACAGGCTTTACGATGGACGACTTTATCGACGACTCGGACTTGTCGACCGGCTTGGACTTGGACTCAATAATTGAAAACAGCGAAAAGCAAAGCTTGGACAATTCAAGCGGCCTTGACAATTTTGACGGCAATTCCTTGATGGAGTGATTGATGTTAGTCAGCATAAAGGACATCAAAGTAAAAAAACGCGTCCGAAAAGACTTGGGAAACCTTGAAAACCTCAAGGACAGCCTGCGCCGCTACGGCCTTTTGAACCCGATAACGCTAAACTCAAAATACCAACTGATCGCGGGCGAGCGCCGCTTGGAAGCCGCCAAGGCGATTGGCTGGACCAGCATAAACGCAAACATAATCGACAACTTGACTCCGCTAAGCCAGCTTGAAATGGAGTTGGAAGAAAACAACCAGCGAAAGGAATTCACCGACGAAGAGCTTTTGGAAGGCTACAAGAGGCTCGCGCGCCTTAGAAATCCAAGCCCGCTGCGCCGCCTTTGGGACGCGCTGGTCGCTTTCTTTGTTTGGCTCTTTAAGACAATCGCCTCTTGGTTTGGAAAGTGACTGAGATTATTTCGGCGCGATAATTTTTATTCGCGCCGCAATCACTTGAAAACCACGCGGACGAATTTTTTCTTTCCGGCGCGCAAGACCAGCTCGCCGTCCTTGTCCAAATCGCTCTCATTAACAACGCGCTTTACGTCGTCAAAAGTTTTGGCGTTGATGGCCGCTCCGCCCTGCTGGATCAAACGGCGGATGTCGCCCTTTGAGGCGCCGCCGATTTTGGCCGCGAAGAACAAGTCGATCGCGCCGATTCCGTTTTGAATTAAAGACTTTTCAAGCTGGACCGTCGGCATGTCGTCCTTGTTGCCTTCTCCGCTAAAGGCGGCTTTGGCTCCGCTTACGGCCTTGTCAGCCTCTTCCGCGCCGTGAATGTCCTTTACGACTTCGTAGGCCAAAGTCTTTTGGGCAATGCGAGTTTCGGGAGCGGCCTTTTGCTGGGCGGCGATTTCTTCGATTTTTTCGCGCGGAAGGAAGGTGAAGACCTTGAGGTATTCGACAACTTTCGTGTCGTCGGAATTGTAAAGGTGCTGGTAAATCTGGTAGGCGCTGGTCTTTGTTTTGTCAAGCCAAAGCGCGTTTCCTTCGCTCTTGCCGAACTTTTTTCCGCTGGCGTCCAAAATCAAGGGCATCGTAAATGCGTAGGCCTGCTTGTCAAGCATTTTTCGGATAAGGTCTACGCCTGTGGTGATGTTGCCCCACTGGTCGCTTCCTGCCACTTGCATTATGCAGTTTTTTTCTTGGAAAAGGTGAACAAAGTCAAAGCCCTGCAAAAGCATGTAGGAGAATTCGGCGAATGTGATTCCGGTCTCCAAGCGGCGGCGGATTATGTCCTTGTCCAGCATGTAGTTAAGGCTGACGTATTTTCCGATGTCGCGCAGGGTGTCCAAAAATGAGCGGCCCTTCCACCAATCGTAGTTGTCGACCAATTCCGCTCCGGGAACGAGCGCCTGGATTTGAGAGCGGATTCCGTTTATGTTGGCGTTGACGGCTTCTTCACTGATGATTTCGCGCTCGGCTGTGGGGCGCGGGTCTCCGATGCGGCCGGTCGCGCCGCCGCACAAAAGTACAGGATGATGGCCAGCGTTGGCCAAGCGCTTTGCCATGCACAAAGATGAATAATGGCCAAGGTGAAGGCTGTCCGCGGTGGGATCGGTTCCCCAATAAAAGGCAAAGGGCTTTCCGTCCAAAACTTTTTGCAAGTCGCTTTCCTCTCCCGCGACATCCTTAATCAAACCACGCCATTTTAAATCTTCAAATAATGTCATGACAGCAATATTATCAGATTGAATGATTCTTTTCAATATGATAGAATGAATCTTATGAACTACGGATACTTTCGCGCTGCGGCTGCCAGCGTTGACCTAAAGGTGGCGGCCCCCGCCTATAATTCTGAGAAAATCATCACCGCGGCGAACCAGGCCGAGGCAAAGGACGCAAGCCTCATCGTATTCCCGGAACTTTGCGTGACCGGCTACACTTGCGGAGACTTGTTCTTCCAGGAAAATCTTTTAAAGGCGGCCGCGCGCGAATGCGAAAGAATCGCAAAAGAAACAAGCGGCCTTAAGGCGGTCATAGCCATAGGCCTTCCGGTAAAAAAGGACGGCGCGATTTACAACGCTGCGGCGATTTTGTTTAAAGGAAAAATCTTGGCGCTTGTTCCAAAATCCTTTATCCCAAACTACGCCGAGTTTTACGAGCGCCGCCAGTTTTGCCCGGCTCCCGCGACAGAAGTTGTTGAAAGCCTTTATTTGTCTGAAAAAAATCCGGCCGTCCCTTTTGGAACGAACATAATGATTTGCCCGGAAAACTCCCCGGCCAAAATCGCCTTTGAAATTTGCGAAGACTTGTGGGCGCCAAACCCGCCTTCCACCCGCCACGCGCTGAACGGAGCCAACATAATAGCGAACCTTTCGGCCTCAAACGAAACAATCGGAAAGGCCGAATACAGAAGGCTTTTGTGCGCGTCAACTTCGGCGCGTCTTTTTTGCTCCTACATTTACGCGGACGCAAGCCAAGACGAGTCCAGCCAGGACATGGTCTTTGCCGGCCACAACTTAATTTGCGAGAACGGAAAGATTTTGGCGCAGAGCGAGCTCTTCCAAAAAGAAATAATTTACGCCGACATCGACCTAAGCCTTTTGGAGGCCGAGCGAGCAAAGACGACGACTTTTGGCGAGACCCAGGCGGCGGCGGGCGAAAGCGGCTCCTACCTAGAAATTCATGTAAGCCTAAAAGAGCTTGACTACGACAAGACGCCCTTCTTTTACAGGAGCGTGGACGCGCGGCCCTTTGTTCCGTCGGACAGCAAGGCGCGCGGAGAGCGCTGCCAGGAAGTAATCAACTTGCAGGCCCAGGGCCTTGCCAAACGCTTGCGCCACATTAATTGCAAGAGCGCCGTCATCGGCCTAAGCGGCGGCTTGGACTCTACCCTGGCCTTGCTTGTGACTTGCCGTGCCTTTGACCTTTGCAAGCTGGACAGGAAGGGAATCTTGGCGGTCACGATGCCCGGCTTTGGAACGACAGACCGGACTTACCAAAACGCGCTTTCGCTTGCAAAGGAAGCGGGCGTTTCGTTAAAGGAAGTTTCTATAGCCGCCGCGGTTCGCCAGCATTTTTTAGACATCGGGCAGGACGAAGGCGTTCACGACGTCACCTACGAAAACTCGCAGGCTCGCGAGCGCACGCAAATATTGATGGACCTTTCAAACAAGACTGGCGGAATCGTCATCGGAACCGGCGACCTTTCGGAATTGGCCTTAGGCTGGTGCACTTACAACGGCGACCACATGTCGATGTACGGAGTGAACGCTTCGATTCCAAAAACTCTTGTGCGCCACTTGGTGGAGTGGGAAGCGGAAAGCGCGCAAAGCCCAAAATTCAAGGAAGCGCTTTTGGACGTTTTGAACACGCCCGTAAGCCCGGAACTTCTTCCTCCGACAAACGGAAAAATTTCCCAAAAAACAGAAGAGCTTGTGGGCCCTTACGAATTGCACGACTTTTTCTTGTACAACGTCGTCCGCTACGGAATGGCCCCGGCGAAAATTTACTTTTTGGCAAAAAAAGCCTTTGAAAAAGCGGCGGACGACAATCGTTCGCAAGAGCAAAGCTCGCCGCGCTTTTCAAAGGCCGAAATAAAAAAGTGGCTCAAAACATTTTACTCCAGGTTTTTCTCCCAGCAGTTCAAGCGCTCGTGCATGCCCGACGGAGCCAAAGTTGGAACGGTAAGCCTTTCGCCGCGCGGCGATTGGAGAATGCCCAGCGACGCAAGCTGCGCGCTCTGGCTTTCTGAGATCGACGAGTTGGACTAGTAGCGGCAAGAAGAAATTTGGCAAGCCAACAATGCTAGATTGCCGCATAAGCCGCAACATTCGCGCTCGCAACGAGACTCGCGCGAATGTTGCGGTATAGGAGGTTAAATGAAAAAAACTTACGAGGCGGCGGAAGACCGCTATCAAAAGATGACCTACGCCAATTGCGGAAAGAGCGGCCTGAAAATGCCGCGCGTGTCGCTGGGCCTTTGGCACAACTTTGGAAAGTCCGCGAAAATCGACAACGTTCACGCCATGTGCCGCGCGGCCTTTGACAACGGAATCACATGCTTTGACATCGCCAACAATTACGGACCGCCCGGCGGAGCCGCCGAAGAGAATTTTGGAAAGGTGTTAAAAAGCGACTTCGCTTCATACCGCGACCAAATGATTGTCACGACAAAAGCAGGCTACGGAATGTGGCCCGGCCCTTACGGCGACGGCGGCTTGCGGAAGTACTTGCTTTCAAGCCTTGACCAAAGCCTTGCCAGAACAGGCCTTGAATACTTTGACATATTTTACCACCACAGAATGGACCCCGACACTCCCCTTGAAGAAACTATGGGAGCCTTGGACCAGGCGGTAAAGTCAGGAAAAGCCTTGTACGCAGGAATCTCCAACTACGACCTTCCGACAACGCTAAAGGCCGCCAAAATTTTAAGCGACTTGCATTGCCCCTTTGTCGTGAACCAAATTCAATATTCGATTTTCAACCGTTCCATCGAAAAAAGCGGCCTTAAAAAAAGAGCCGCCAAAGAGGGAATCGGCTTGGTTTGCTTTAGCCCGCTCGCGCAAGGCCTTTTGACCGACCGCTACCTTAACGGCATTCCAAAAGACAGCCGCATCAAAACCGACGGCCGCTTTTTAACCGAAAAAAATTTGACGGCGGAACGAATGGCGCAAATCAAGGCGCTTAACGACATCGCAAAGGAGCGCGGACAGACTTTGGCGCAAATGGCCTTGGCCTGGGTTTTGCGCGACGGCGACATCGCTAGCGTCATCATCGGAGCCTCAAAGCCGGAGCAAATTTTGGACAACGTGAAGGCAGCCCAAAGCGCCGCCTTTACAAAAGAGGAATTGGACGCGATTGACAAAATCGCCGCCATCGAATAATGCTAAGCTACCTGCACGTCTTTCACGCGGGAAACCACGCCGACATCCTTAAGCACGCCGCGCTCATCCAGCTTTTAAAAAAGCTGAACCAAAAGAGCGCGCCCTACTCTTTTTTTGACACGCACGCCGGAAGCGGCTTGTATTCCACGCAAGGAGAAAAGGCCCGCAAAACCGGCGAGGCCGCGCGCGGCGTTTTGGCGCTGGCCGAGTACGCGGGAAAAGAGGCGGCGCAAGACCTTAACGGCGGCGGCCCCAATTTAAGCCTTGCGACCGATACTGGTTCAAGCCCCAAAAGCGGCGCGGACCAAGATGCATTGCAAGGCGTTGACGGCGGCGGCCAACAAGAAACGGACGCAAGCCTAAAAAGCGGCGGCTCTCTTCCGGCCGCGATAAGCGACTACCTGAACTTTGTCCGCCCATACCTCGCGCGCGACTTGTACCCCGGCTCGCCGCTAATCGAGCGCGCCTTTTTGCGGCCGGGCGACGCCCACACAATTTGCGAGCTGCACCCGGCTGAGTTTGAGGCGCTAAAGGAAAACTGCGCGCGAGATTTTGGGCTTAGAAGCGCTTTTGGTTCTGACCAAGAAGGGGTCGCCCCAAGTTCCGGTCTTTCTACCGATACCGATTCAAGGCCAAAAAGCGCGGCCGCCAGTTCAGGCCTTGCAAATCTTCCGCATACGCAAATCCTAAAAGCCGACGGCTTTAAGACTTTGCTGGCCCAGACTCCGCCAAAAATAAAGCGGGGTGCGGCGCTAATCGACCCCAGCTACGAAGAGGCCGCCGACTACGACGCGGTGGCAAAAACTGTAATCGCCGTCCACAAAAAATGGAGCGCTGGAATAATAATGGTTTGGTATCCGCTTTTGGCCCACCGCGCGGCGGAAATAGAAAAGATGATTGAATCGATTTGCGCGGCGGCAAAAATCCAGAACGCCAACACAAACATTTTGCGCGCGGACTTTTGCGTGGACACGGCGCAAAGCCACACGGAAATGCCGCTTAAAGAAAACGCCGCCGCAAAAGCCGCCGCGGCTTTGTCCAGCAAGACAGGCTTGTCCAGCGCGGCGCCGCGCCTTTACGGAAGCGGAATCCTAGTCATAAACGCGCCTTGGAAGCTGGACCAGGAACTTGACGAAGCGCTAAAGTATTTGTCGCGCGTTCCTGGCATTGCGACAGAACCGTCTTACACGGTTGAGCTGCTGTAAAAGATTGCCCGGTCAAGCCGGGCAATGACAAGCGCGGCGCTTTTTAGGCTTGCCTGTGATTTACGCTTGGCTAAAGGTTATCGCGTCGCCGGAAGCGGAGGCCTTTATCGCAGTTCCTTCGGCAAACTTGCCTGAAAGAATTTCCTTTGCAAGCGGGTTTTCGACGTAAGTTTGAATCGCGCGCTTTACTGGACGCGCTCCAAAGGCCGGGTCGTAGCCCTTTTCGGAAAGGAAGTCCACCGCGCTTTGGTCAAAGTCCAGCTTTATGCGCCTGTCCTCCAAGCGCTTGGCCACGCGGGCCAATTGGTTCTTTACGATTCCAGCGATGCAAGACTTGTCAAGGCGAGCGAACATCACCGTTTCGTCGATGCGGTTCAAGAACTCCGGCTTAAACGAAGCCTTTAAAAGCGCGTCGATTTGCGGACGGGCGGCCTTTAGCTTTTCGTCGCTGTCGGCTTCCAAAATAAGCTCGCTTCCAAGATTGCTTGTCATGATGATGATTGTGTTCTTAAAGTCAACAAGGCGGCCTTGTCCGTCGGTCAAGCGGCCGTCGTCCAACACTTGAAGCAAAACGTTAAAGACGTCGGGATGAGCCTTTTCGATTTCGTCAAAGAGGACGACGCTGTAGGGACGGCGGCGGACGGCTTCGGTCAACTGGCCGCCTTCGTCGTAGCCCACGTATCCCGGCGGCGCTCCGATCAAGCGGCTTACGGAAAACTTTTCCATGTACTCGCTCATGTCGATTCTAGTCAAGGATTTTTCGTCGTTGAACAAAAAGTCCGCGAGCGTCTTTGCAAGCTCCGTTTTTCCGACGCCGGTGGGGCCGATGAACAAGAAGGAGCCGAGCGGCTTGTTGGGGTCGCTTAGGCCGCTGCGGTTACGGCGAATCGCGTCGCTGACAACCTGCACAGCCTGGTCTTGGCCCACGACGCGCTTGTGAAGCTCGCCTTCCAGCTGCAAGTACTTTTCCTTTTCGGAACTCATCATTTTAGAAAGCGGAATGCCGGTCCAAGATGAAACGACGCGAGCGATGTCTTCTTCGGTAACTTCTTGGCGCAAGAGCGAGGCGTTTTGCTCCGAGCCTTTTTGCTTGTCCTTTTCTTCGGCGGTCTTAAGGTCTTTTTCCAAGGCAGGAATTATCGAATACTTAAGCTCTGCGGCCTTTTCCAAATTGCCCGCCCGCGTGTATTTTTCCTCGTCAAAGCGCGCGGCCTCCAACTTTTCCTTTAACTCGCGCGATTTTCCGATTTGCGTCTTTTCGTTTTGCCACTGCAATTTCATCGCGTCGCGCTTGCTTGAAATTTCTGCCAATTCCTTTTCTAGCTTGGCGAGACGCTCCAAACTGGCCGCGTCGTCTTCCTTGCTAAGCGACTGCCGCTCGATTTGAAGCTGCAGAATTTTTCGCTCGATTTGGTCAAGCTCTGTCGGCTGGCTTTCTATTTCCATCTTAAGGCGGCTCGCGGCTTCGTCAACCAAGTCAATCGCCTTGTCGGGCAAAAAGCGGTTCGTTATGTAGCGGTTTGAAAGAATCGCCGCGCTTACAAGCGCCTCGTCCTCTATGCGGACGCCGTGGTGGATTTCGTACTTTTCGCGAAGGCCTCGCAAAATCGCGATTGTGTCCTCGACGCTTGGCTCGGCGCAATATACTTGCTGAAAGCGGCGCTCAAGCGCGGGGTCTTTTTCTATGTACTTTCTGTATTCGTCAAGCGTCGTCGCTCCTATCGCGCGAAGTTCTCCGCGCGCCAAGGCTGGCTTTAATAAGTTCGCCGCGTTGGTTGAACCGTCGGCGCCGCCTCCCGCTCCGACAATCGTGTGAAGCTCGTCGATGAACAAAATTATTTTTCCGTCGGCCTTCTTGACTTCGTTGATTACGGCCTTAAGCCGTTCCTCAAACTCGCCCTTGTACTTGGCTCCAGCGACCAAGGCGCCCATGTCCAGCGACAAAAGGCGCTTGCCCTTTAGGCTTTCGGGAACGTCTCCGCTTGCCACACGGCGCGCAAGGCCTTCGACAACGGCGGTTTTTCCTACGCCCGGCTCTCCTATCAAGACCGGATTGTTCTTTGTTCGGCGGCACAAAACTTGCATCACGCGCCTGATTTCCTCGTCGCGGCCGATCACCGGGTCAATCTTGTCCTGGCGGGCAAGGCTTGTAAGGTCGGTACAATATTTTTCAAGCGAGCGCATTGAGCTTTCGGGGTCGTTTGAGTCCACCTTGCTTGAGCCGCGCAAGGCTTTGAGCGCGTTCATAATGGACTGCCGGTTTATACCGCTGGCCTTTAAAAGTTCCGCGGCCTTGTCGGAATTTTCGGTCATCGCCAAAAGAAGATGCTCGGTTGAAAGGTAGTCGTCGCCAAGAGAGGACATCTCGCCCTCGGCCTTGGCAAGCGTCCTTTGCGCGGCCTGCGACAGCGTAAGGTTTGCGGCGCCCGACACGCGCGGAAGGCTGTCCAAAAGGCGGCGCGCCTGGCCTGCCAAAGCGCCCGCGTCCATGCCAATCCGTTCCACCAAGGGAGCGATGATTCCGTCCTTTTGCTCCAAAAGGGCGACCAGAATATGTTCGTTTGTGATTTCGGCGTGGTCGTTTTGCCGCGCGACGCTGGAAGCCTCTTGCAGCGCGTCCATCGCCTTTATTGTCATTTTGTCTTGATCCATACCTTTAAAAATAATAATGAATGGAAAAAAAGGCAAATTTATTTTTTGAGGAGCGTTCTTTTATGCAAGAAGAAAAGAAAATTTGAAAGCCGGCGCAAGCATAGCGCGGCTTGCAAGCAAAAACGCCGTTCCGCAAACCGCGGAACGGCGTTTTTTTTGCGGTTTCTGCCGCCCAAAAGCCCCGGGGGTCACTGTCCCGGATTTAGCCTTGGAACGGCGCCAAAGAAAATTTTAGTTCAAGGTAATTACAAACTCTTGGGAAACCTGTCGTGTTTCTGCAGAGCCGGCGTCTGTGTAGGCGCCAAGACCGGAGATTGTAAGGAACCAGCGGCCTTCTGCGTTTGACAAAGAGCTTGTGTCGAATGTGACAGTCTTTGCGCTTGCGTCCACAGTTGCGGTCGCAGTGTCGCGTCCATTTGTAACGCTTGCAGTCACACCAGAAACCTTGGTGTCGTCATACGTAAAGACAATCACATCGCCTGTACTAGCAGCGATAGGAACAAGTTCGTTTGTCGTAATATTTACGGCCGCGGCGCTTCCAACCTTATAGCTGCTCATCCATACAGAAGCCGCAAGGTCCGCGTAGCTAGGGAAAACAACAGTAACGTTGGCAACGCTCTTCCATACTCCGGTAAGCTTGAGGTTGTCGATGTTTCCGGCCGGAATGTTGGTCACAGCAGCGGCGGCGTCCATCTCGTCCGAAGTCATGGCGGCAACAGTAGTTATCCATTTCTTGAACTTCATTGTCGCCGAGCTAATCGTTACGTACGGATAAGAAGTAGAAGAGCTTCCGCTGGCCACATAACCCATCAAGTCTTGAGCGGCTTCGTTGTAGTTATATCCTACAACATACATTGCGCTGCTGTCCGTGTTGGCGTCGTCAATCTGAACAAGAGCGTTAGCGTCGCCAAGAGTGTAAGCCACAGTGAACATGCCGTAGACCATGTCTGATCCAGTGACATTGTTGACCTTTGTGACTGTAGTCGGAGTGTCGCTAGCGTCAAGCTCATCGTAGCGGTTGTAGGCGCGGATAGAGGCCTTGTATGTGTAGCCGGTTTCAAGATAAACCGCAGCCTTTGTTTCGTTTTTGCCCATTGTCGGATCAGCCGTTCCAGCAGCATTGGAATTGGCGGCGACTTCGCCCGCGGCGGTTCCGATTGTTATTTGACCCTTCTTGATTGTGTAGGTGGCGGCTGTCGGATATGTCGTTGTTCCGGCGCTTGTCGTTCCCTTGTAAATCTTAAGCTCAAAGCCAGTTTCATTTCCAGACTGATCGTTCCAAGTGAATGTAGCAAGGAAGGTATTTGGAACAGCGATATTGGCGGCCTGTCCAACATTTGTGAACGAAGTGTCAACAGAAAGCTGGGTCGGGTTTGTGGCAGGAGAGTTTAGGAAGTCTCCCAAGGCGATTGTCTTTGAAGAGACGTTTCCGCCGTCAACAACCAAGGCTTCCTGGTAGTGGCCAAGCGACTCTCCGCCTGAAGCCGGGTCGCCGTTGTAAAAGTCAACGACATAGTAGTAATTATTGGCGGCAACGACGTCTTTGCCATATGTGAATGTCAGGCTTGTGCTAGACGCTGTGCTTGTGCTTACATCTGTGGTCGTCTTGTAAGCGCCGCTGGCGGCAGACACAAACGCTCCGTTAGCAATTGTGCCAACATCCTGAACTACAAACTTTAAGTAGGGGCCGCAATTAACAGTGCCTGTTATGCTTACGCTTCCGGTGGCGCTTGTTGACGCGACTGGCTTAAGGTTAAAGGCTTTTGTCTGACCAGTTGTGGTCAAGTCAATGCCTGTGTTGGTGGCTGTCAAGACCATGTTGCTGGCGGAAGGCGCGGGGGCAGGATCGCCAGTCAACTGATAGGCGCTTAAAGTTAGGTCCCAAGTGCCGGGGCTAAGCTCGATTTCCTGACCAGTTCCGGTAATCTTGCTATAGTCAAGAACCATCGGGGCAAGCGTCTTTGAAGAACCAGCTCCGTCGCTAAGGGTTCCCGTTCCTGAAAGGTAATAGGTCAAAGCGCCTTTTTTTCCGTCGTCCCATGCAGACGGCAAAATTGTCTTGGAAATTTCGCTTCCAAGCAAAACGCGCACGTGTCCCGCCGGCTGCGCGGCGTCGCCCGTGGCTCCTTGGGCTACGTCAAAGGAGTTTGAACAGCCCGCGAAGAAGGCTCCCGCGAGGGCTAGGACAAACAGCTTTGAAAAAACTGTTTTAATGTTTTTCATAAATCCTCCTTGTGAAAAAACATAAAATAAACTTATTTATATGCTAATAAAACATTGCAGGCAAACGCTTGCAATTCCAACTAAAAAACTCATTCCGTCACTGTCACCTCCGCCACGTCTATGTAATAAGAGTCCAACATCCACGTCATTACAAAGAGCTTGTAGTCGCCGGGCGCAAGGCCAGTCGCCGCCGGAGAGATTTCGATTATCGTGTTGTAAAAAAGACCTGTCGTGCCTACAACCTGTATTTTTCCTGTGTTAAGATAAACGCTTGCGTAAGTGTATGTCGGATCCGCTGGATCAGGAACATTCGTCATGCCGTTCATTTTATCTTCCAAATACTCTGTATATTCAATAGGATCCTCCGGGTATGTGTCTTCCGCTCCGTCGTCAACCTTTAAATACCACTTGCAGGGAACCACGCAAGAAAGCATGATTCTTTGCGCCTTATTCTTTGCAATCTCATAGCTTTCCTCCGGTATCAAAAGCCGCGCGTCGTACTTGAAATTTGAGACGGTGTCGTTCCCCCAAATTCGCTCATGCGTACAATTGGCGTTGTATTCGTCAATCATGACGGATATGTCCTTGCAGGCGCAAAAGGCAAGGCAGGCGGCGATAAAGGCGGCGCGGACAAGGGCTTTGGCAAAAAACTTTTTCACGCTCTTGCCCCCTTCTTTTCGCTCTTTTTGCCGCTTTTAGGCTTAAGCGGAACAGGAATCTTTCCGCTAAAAACCGCCCTTGGCTTTATTCCCAAAATCGTGTCAAATTCGACGCCCGCTCCAAACTCAAAGAATTTCCAGCCAAGGCCGACGGTAAAGTCCGCGCAAAAAGCCGTGTGCCATTTTGTGGACACCGAAGAGCCGTTCTTTGACTGGTAAAGCTTTTCTATCCTAAGGCCGGGATCCAACTCAAAGAAAACGTACGGCGCCTTCTTGCTCTTAAAGTTCAGCAAAAGGCCGGCGGCCCCGTAAAAGGTTCCGCTCAAAAAAAACGGCGGATCGTATTTGGCGCCTTTAACGCTGTAAGTGTACGGAAAATCTTTTTTGGGAAATCCAAGCCCAAAGGCCGCGCCGCCGCCAAAATAAAACATTCCGTTCAATTGGTAGCGGGCCTTTGCGTCAATGTCCACCGCGGCCGTGTAAGGGCTTGGCATCATTCTTCCGGCAAGTCCCAAATTGATTGTCAAAGCGCTTTCTTTTGGAATCAAATTGTTCTTTGTTTTTTCGTCAGGCTCTTGGCCGACAGTGTCCTTGTAGGCCGTTCCCTTCATCACAACTTCGTCGGGGCCAATCGCGCGCATTCGCGGCGGCTTTTGGTTTGGCTTTAAAAAAACTTTTTCAAGCCGCAGCTTGTAGACCGAACCGTCAGCGTGGCCGGTAAGCAAAACGCTGTCGTCGCGGTTAAACGCAAAGCTTGTCAATGAAGTTTCGTTAAAGGGCGGTATCCAGCCAACATACTTTCCCGTTTGCAAGTCGTAAAATTCCAAGTTGTCCCTGTCGCTAAGGACGACAAGCCTGTCACCCTTGGAAGTAAGCTTTATCGCCTTGGCGCTTTTTCCGCGCGGAACGATGGCCAAGCGGCGCTTTCCGTCAAAATTCCTGACGGTAATCATGTCGGGCCGTTCAAGCGAAATCACTTCACTAGAATCCTTGGTGAACAAAGCGCCCGCCCCGCTTCCGCTATAAAATGGCAAAAAGGCAATTTTGCGCCCGCCGCTTGCGTCCCAAATATAAATCCTGTCGTCCAGGCCGGAAGTGGCCAAATACTTGTCGTCGCGGCTAAAGTCCAGCGCGAATACGTTTCCCAAATGGCCTTTTAGCTCTCTGTCCGACAATTTTTGCGTGTAGTGCAAAACGATCGAAAGGTTTACCGTTCCGTCGTCAAAAGCGACGGCCATGTGGTTTCCAGAATGGCTAAAGGCGCTGGCGGTCACGCGGCGCTCGCTTTCAAACTGGTAGGAATACGAAGGCTCAATGTCGCTTGAAATCGCGACTTGATTCGGAAGATCCTTGAAATTCCAAACGCTGAATTTGCCGCCGGAACTTAGCGCCATGAACATGTCGGATTGGGTGACGACATCCCAGGCGAACTGCAGGCTTACCGCTCCGTCGTATTCGATTGTGTGGATCAAGCGGCTGTCAAAGCCGTCTCGGATAAAAAGCGCGTTTTGTTCGGTAAGCGAAAAATATCCGTTGCTGTCGCTCCAGCAAAGGCCGTGGACAGGGCTTGGCGTTTTTAGGCTGGGCGTCGCTCCGTAGACTGAGGCCGAGGCTTGGTCGCCGTCAGGAGAGTAGTCAAGTTGGCCAGACTCGTCATTTATAGGAGAGGGTGTCGCGATTTTTTGTTCGGAAGCGATTTTTGCGGCTTGCGCCTGGCCCAATCCGTCAATGGCGTCTTCGGACAAGGTTATCGTTTGGGCGCGAAGGTTCGTTCCGGCAAGCAGAATCGCGTAAAAGAGAAGCGGTAATTTTAATGCACAAAAACGTTCAGCCATCCTAGCATTTTAGCGTCCCCCCAAAAAACCCTTCGCCTACTCTCCGTCCTTTTCACCGTATTCGCAAGACGCGCCAAGAATTTTGGCGTGCTGTATCAATTCCAAAGATTTTTTGATTTGCCTGTAAAGGCGGATCTCTCCGCTTCCGCTTCCGCCGCACAAAACCTTAAGCAGGGTTCCGTCGGGAAGCCAATAATCTTTTACGAGCATTTCGGCCGCCGGACAAAAAACGTCAACGTCCAAAATGTATTTTTTGCAATTGACGCTGGCCGACCAATGCAGCTCCTCGCCGCCGTCGTTCACTGGGGAACGGACGCAAGACCATTGGCAAGCGTATTTTTTTATCTTTTGACGCGGACCAAAGTCGTATGTTTCGCCGTCAAATTTTGTCAAGGCCACAAGGCGGCCGTCGTAATTTCCTTCCAGCGCAAAGCCTGAATCCTTCATAACCTTTCCGGTAAAAATGCTTGTAAGGCGGCTTGAGGAAACGTGCATGAATGGAAGCGGAAGAGCCGGGCCCCAAGACTTTTCGACATATCCAAAGGAGTGGTCGGGCGACACGGCGTATTCATGGCCGTCAAGCGTGACCATACCGGAAAAGCGCGCGGTAAGGCCGCCGGCCAGCCAATGCGAACCGTCCTTTGTAAAAGTTTCGGGGGCGTCAAAGTCGCGCTCGTACTTTAAATTCCATTCCATGCGGCCGGCAGACGTTCCCCACTCCGTAAAGGATCGGGCCTCCACTTCCGTAATCGCGATGACTCCGTAAAGCTCGTTGTCGCTAAAAGCGCAGCCGCCGGCCTTTACGCCAAATCCGCGCTTTTCAAAAAGCATTTCGCTGTTGGCGAAAAAGCGGTTCAACTGCTTGGGCTTGTTTCCAAAAACTCCCGCGCGGACGCAAGCGTAGCTTGGAATCACTTTTGAGCCGGCGGACGGCTTGACTTCGATGTTTCCGGCAAGCGCGTCCTGCAAGTCGCTTGAATCAAGTTTTTTCGAACCGGAATTTTCCGGCAAAACCGTATGTTCGTAGCTGATTCCGGGATTTTCAGACATCAATTCTATGAAGAACAAGCGTTCCTCCCCGCTAACTGTATTTATCCCGTTAAAATAGTAACGCCAGCGGTCAAAGCCGCATTTTTTGAGGGATCCCTTTAATTTGTAACCGTTGTTTTTAATTGTCTTTTTTGAAACGGCCATTTTTCCACCTTTGGGCGATTTTTCGCCAATTCTTCTTTTTTATTATCGGCGCTTTAGGCGGAAATGTTGAGGATTTTTTCTATATTGTCACTTAAGAAGGCTGTCAATCGCCTTGATGATTTCTTCGCGGTTGGTGAAGTTTTCGTCCAAGTATTCAAAGGCGTTTACGGCGTCGCGCTGGGCGTGCTCATACCAAATCGAGTACAATTCGGCGGAAAACTCGTCGCCTACAAAGGGCGCGCCCTGTATATCGCTGACCAAAAGCCGCATCAGTTCGATGCACTTTGACATTTTTTTGTCCATAAAGCACCTCTCTTTATATAAAAACTATTCTAGCGCGCTTTTAGCAAAAAAGCAAGAAAAATACCGCGCGCTTTTGCTATAGGAAATTTATCCTACCGCCCGCCGCCGCGGGCTTTGCAATAGCGCGCTTTTAGCAAAAAAGCAAGAAAATAAAACTTGACTTTATGGGAATATAAGTTACAATATTAATATAAAAAAAGTTCGGAGAGTCGATGAAAAAATACCAATACGACAAAGAAGAACTTTCTCTTTTGGAGCGCGCCTGCGTTCCCTTGGCCATATACCAGTACATAGACAAGCGAATCGTCACGCTGGCCATTTCGGACGGCTTTTTGAACCTTTTTGAAATTCCCGACCGAGAAGCCGCGATAAAAACCATAAGCAAAGACTTGTACTACGGCTGCCACCCCGACGACCTTGCGATGCTGGAGAACGCGGCCAACCTCTTTGCCTCGACAGACCAGCCCTATAACATCGTCTACCGCACAAGAATCGGCGGCAGGTACAAGATTCTCCACGCCCGCGGAACGCACATTCAAAAAGGAGACGCAAGGCTGGCGGTGGTTTGGTTTTCCGACGAAGGCGAATACCAGGAGGAAGGCGAGCAAAAGGGAGACTTTTTAGCGGCGGCCTACTCCAACCTTTTAAGGGCCAACACGCAGGAACGCCTTTTGCAATACGACTACCTTACGGGCTTTCCGACAATCAGCCACTTTTTTTACATGTGCGACACAATTTTTTATCCAAAAAGCTTGGAAGCCGGCGAAACGCCAATCATGCTCTTTTTTGACATGAGCGGAATGAGGCGCTTTAACGCCAAGTACGGATACGCGGAAGGCGACAAGCTGATCCACGCCTTTGCCCGCCTTTTGGCGCAAACCTTTTCAAACGATTGCTGCAGCCGCTTTGGCATGGACCGCTTTTGCGTCTACACCAACGACAAGGACTTGGAAAAGCGCCTTTGGCAATTCTTTTCCGACTGCGAGCAAATCAACGGAGGAAGGTCGCTCCCGGTGCGGGCAGGCATTTATTCCAAGAACATTGAGGTTTGCGGAGCCAGCTTTGCCTGCGACCGCGCAAAAATGGCTTGCGACTCGGGCAAGGGCGCCTTTGTCTCAAACTTCACTTGGTTTGAAAAATCGATGCTGGTCGATGCCGAAAAGCGCCAATACATTGTGGAAAACATCGACCGCGCCATCGCCGAAAAATGGATAAAGGTTTACTACCAGCCAATCGTCCGCGCCGCCAACGGCAGGGTTTGCGACGAAGAGGCGCTGGCCCGCTGGATTGATCCGCAAAAAGGCTTTTTAAGCCCGGTCGACTTCATTCCGATTTTGGAAGACTCCGGCCTAATCTACAAGCTGGACTTGTTCATGCTGGAAGAGATTCTTAAAAAATTGGAAGAGCAAAAAAAGGCCGGCCTATGCTTGGCTCCAGTTTCTGTGAACCTTTCGCGCTCGGACTTTGACTCTTGCGACATCGTTCAGGAAATTTACCAGCGCGTCCAAAAGTCGTCGATTCCGCTGGACAAAATAACGATAGAAATAACCGAAAGCATTTTGGGCGGCGACTTTGACTACATGAAAAGCCAAATCAAGCGCTTTAAGGATTTGGGCTTTAAGGTTTGGCTTGACGACTTTGGCTCAGGATACTCTTCGCTTGAAGTCTTGCACGACGTTCCCTTTGACCTGATAAAATTCGACATGAAGTTCATGCGCGAATTTGAGCGGAGCGAAAAGTGCAAAGTCATGCTGAGCGGCCTGATAAAAATCGCCGCCGAGCTTGGCTTGGAGACAGTTTGCGAGGGCGTAGAGACTGAGGAGCAAGTCGAGTTCCTAAAAGAAATCGGCTGCGTAAAGCTGCAAGGCTACTATTACTGCAAGCCGATTCCCTTGGAGGAAATATTAGAGCGCTACAAAAAAGGCGTTCAAATCGGCTTTGAAAACCCGGACGAATCCGAATACTACGCTAAAATCGGAAGCATAAACCTTTACAACATTTCGTCCATAACAAACTCAAGCGACCAAATCTACAAGAACGTTTTCAACACGCCTCCGATGGTCATATTTGAAGCGACAAAAAGCGAAATCAAAATCATTCGCGGCAACAAGTCCTACAAGGAATTCGTAAAAAAGAATTTCAGGCGCATGGCGGCCGAGGGCAGCGCGATCGGAAAAATAATTTACATCAACGAAACAAACCGCAGGCGAAACGCGCTCTTCTTTGAAGTGATTCGAAAGTGCTGCGAAAGCCCAGAGCCTGTCATCGTTGACCAAGAGTTGAACGACGGAAGCAACGCGCACATTTTTGTAAAGCGGGTGTCCATAAACCCGGTTACAAAAGTCGTGGCTCTTGCCGCGGTAATTCTTGCCGTCTCCGACATAAAATAGCGGAGAGAAATTTTCCCACTAGAAAAAACGCCCCGTTTTTAGTAAAATGTTTTGCATGAAAAAGCTTTTATCAACGCTCGCGATTTTCGCGGCAATGTCCGCGGCGGCCTTTTGCGCGGCCCCGTCATCTGAATACCCAATGCTAAAAATCACGCCCGTCCGCCAAAAAATTTGGGACGGCGTTCCCTCAATGCAAGGAAAAAGCTCGCGTTTGGATTACTACAAGCCGATAGACAAAAGCTCCGACGCCGCGGTGATCGTTTGTCCGGGCGGAAGCTACCACCACTTGGGAATGTTCCACGAAGGAAAGGACGTGGCCTTGTGGCTTTGCTCCAAGGGAATTTCCGCCTTTGTCTTAAAGTACCGAGTCAGCGGGAACGGCTGGACCCACCCGGCCATGCTGGAGGACATCCAGCGCGCGATCCAAATAGTACGGCAAAACGCCGCCCAATACGGAATCAACCCAAACAAAATCGGAGCGGCCGGTTTTAGCGCAGGCGGCCACTTGGTCTTGATGGCGGCGGAATTTTACGAACAAGATGAGCTGAAAAAATTGGGAGTCAACGCGGAGGTGAGCCTTGCGCCAAACTTTATCGTTCCGGTTTACCCGGTCGTCTCTATGCAAGACGACATCGCGCACGTCCGCTCCCGCAAAAGCCTTTTGCGCGACGACCTAAGCCAAGAGCGCAAGGACATGCTTTCGCTTGAGCTTCACGCGGACAAAATAAAGTGCCCGGTATTCCTGATCGCCAACAAAGACGACCGCACGGTGGACTACCGCAATTCCGTCCGCATGGCCGACGCCATGGCAAAAGCCGGCGTTGACAACGTCTTTATCCTTGGCGAAAAAGGCGACCACGGCTTTGGAATGGGCAACAACGCCTTTGTCCACAACACAAAGTGGAACGACAAGCTGCTTTTGCCCTGGCTTAAAGAGAATGGCTTTGCCCGCTAATTTTTCGCAAGCCTAGAAAGCGGCGTTTTAACGGCTCCCAGTCGCGTTCGCAAGTCTAGAACGCGGCGGCGATAACCTCTGACACGTCCGTTACCGGAACAAACTTAATGCCGGCCTTTACGCGCTCGGGGGTTTCCTCCAAGTCGCGCAAATTGGCTTTGGGAATCAAAATCGTCTTGATCTTGTTGCGCTTGGCCGCCACCGCCTTTTCGCGAAGTCCTCCAATCGGGAGAACTTGGCCTGTAAGGCTAAGCTCTCCGGTCATCGCAAGATTCGGCTTGATGGTCTTTCCAGTCAAAAGCGAGACAAAGGTGGTGGCCATAGTGATTCCAGCGCTGGGTCCGTCCTTGGGCGTGGCGCCTTCGGGAATGTGCAAGTGCACGGTGTTTTCGTCAAACCACTTGGCGTCCTTTTTTCCGTTCGCGATTAAGTAGCGCCTCGCCCAGTTAAAGGCGATTTGAGCGCTTTCTTTCATAACGTCGCCCATTTGCCCCGTAAGCTGCAAGCCGCCGCTTTTTCCGGGGAAGGAAACCGATTCCAAAAGCAAAGTGTCGCCGCCCATGCTGGTCCAAGCCAAACCGATTGCGGTGCCAGGCTTGGCCGCTCGCTTGATGGAGCTTTCGTCAAAGACAGGCTTTCCAAGATATTTGTCAAGGTCGGCCGCGTCGACTTGAACGGCGGCTTTTTCGGCTGCCACTCCGCTTTGGGCGGTCAAAAGCTCGGCGACAATCTTTCGGTTGATTTTGTCCAAAGCCTTTTGGTAGTCGCGCACGCCGGACTCGCGCGCGTATTCCTCCGCGATTCTAAGAAGGGCCTTGGGCGTGTATTTTACTTGGCCTTTTTTTAGGCCGTTCTTTTCCAAGTTTTTCGGAATCAAGTAATTTCGCGCGATTTCGATTTTTTCCTGGTCGATGTAGCCCGGAATCCTGATGATTTCCGCGCGGTCAACCAAGGGCTCTGGAATCGAGTCCAAGGTGTTTGCCGTAAGAATAAAGAAAACGTCGCTAATGTCAAAAGGCAAATCCAAGTAGTTGTCGCGGAACGAAACGTTCTGCTCGGGATCCAAGGCTTCCAAAAGAGCGCTTGAAGGATCGCCGCGCGAATCCTGCCCCATCTTGTCCACTTCGTCAATCAAGAAAACCGGAGCGCGGCTCTTTGCGATTTTAAGGCCCTGAATGATTTTTCCGGGCATCGCGCCGATGTAAGTGCGGCGGTGGCCCTTGATTTCAGCCTCGTCGCGCATTCCTCCTACGCTAAAGCGGTAAAATGGCTTGTTCATCGCGCGCGCGATGCTTTTTCCGACGCTGGTTTTTCCAACGCCCGGAGGCCCCACCAAGAGCAAAATCGAGCCCTTGTTGTCTTTTTTTAGTTTTCGCACGGCCAAAAATTCCACGATGCGCTTTTTAACGTCGTCCAAGCCGTAGTGGTCCGCGTCAAGGATTTTCTTTGCCTTAAGGATGTCGTAGTCCTCGGCGGCCGGCTCTTTCCACGGGAGCGCGCAAACCAATTCCAAAAAGTTCCGCGTGCCGATGTATTCGGGCGAGTTGGGGTCCATCACTTGGAACTTGGCCAGCTCGCTTTCTACGCTTTCCTTAATCTCGCCCTCAAACTTAAGCTCCTCGATTTTTTCCTTGAACTTTTTGTAGTCGGTGGCGGTTCCTTCCGCGTCCGTTCCAAGCTCTTCCTGGATTGACTTAAGCTCCTCGCGCAAAAAGTAGTCGCGCTGGTTCTTTTCGACGCGCTCGTTGATTTCGTTTTGAATCTTTTTTTGAATGCGCAAGAGTTCCTGCTCCTTCTTGATAAAGACAAGAACTTGCTCCATTCTTTGGCGGACGTTGACGGTCTCCAAAATTTTTTGCTGGTCGTTTTTTTCGATGTTCAAAATCGAAGCGATGAAGTCCGCGATTTTTCCTGGGTGGTCGATGTTGACCATGTTCAAGCGCATCTCCTCGCTGAACATCGGATTGTTCTCGCTGATTTCCTTCATCTCGCTGATAAGCGCGCGGGTCAAAGCCTTTACCTGGAAGGTGTTGTCCTCTTCCTCGTCAAGGTAGTCGACCATCGCGGCCATCGGGCTTTGCTCATGCAAGGCGGAACGGATTTTAAAGCGCTTTATCGTAGAGATGAAAATGTTGACGCCGCCGTCGGGAAGGTTGATCTTTTTTATGATGCGGGCGGCCGTTCCAACCGCGCAAAGATTTTTTATCGAGCCTTTTTTCTTGTCGTCCTTAATCAAGGAAATTCCGATAAAGCCGTCGGCCTTTAGCGCGGCCTCAACAGTCTTTTGGTCGTCTTCGTTTGATATTTGAAGGGGCGTGAAAATGCCCGGAAAAATCGGGCGGCCCTGTATGGAAAGCAAATTTAGCGACGGAGGCAAAATCTGCTCAACAGGCAAAATCTGCGTAGCCTCTCCGTCAACGGTTTTATTCTCATTCTCTGTGTTTTTTTTCTTAGCCATACATTTAAATATAAGGAATTTTCGCCGCAAAGTCAAATTTTGCGTTATTGCAAAGCCCGCGACGGCGGGCGCTTGAATAAATTTCCTATAGCAAAAGCGCCGAAGAGGCGCTATATTATATAGTATGAAAGCATTGACACGCAGCGTGATTTGGCGATACGCCATTGGACAGTTGGGCTGGCCGATTTTGAGCGGCCTTGTAAGCTCTTGGCTCGTCTACTTTTACCAGCCGGCCCAGGCGGAATTGGAAAACGGAATGCCGCTTTTTATTCCACAGGGCCGCGTTGTCTTTGGCCTTCTTACGATAATCGGCCTTGTCGGAGCGCTTGGCCGCCTTTTTGACGCGGTCACCGACCCGCTTGTCGGAAACCTTTCGGACAACTGCCGCTCGCCCTTGGGACGGAGGATTCCCTTTTTGAGGAGATCCGCCCTGCCCTTTGGAATCTCCACGCTTTTGATTTTTTGCGCTCCTATACAAAAGATTAGCGCGATAAACACAGTCTGGCTTTTTGTCTTTGTCCTTTTGTATTACTTTTTGCTGACATGCTACTACACGCCCTACACTTCCCTGATCGCGGAACTTGCCAAAAGCCAAAAGGAAAAGCTTGCGCTTTCGACTTGCATCTCGCTCACTTTCATCGTCGGAACGGCAATCTCCTACTTGGCGCCGGCGCTTTGGACCGCATTTATCTCGCGCGGAATGGAACGAATCTTCGCGATGCGGCTGACGTTCGGCTTGTTCAGCGCCCTTGCGGTCGCGCTAATGCTGGTTCCGGCCTACACGCTGAACGAAAAGGACTATGTCCAGGAGTCGACGGCGGTCGGCGAACAAGGCTCAATGTTTTCGTCGCTTGCCAAAACTTTTTCAAACAAGGACTTTAGGTTTTTCATCGGCCAAGACGTCATCTATTGGTTTGCCCTGACGATGTTCCAAACGGGCCTGCCGTTTTTTGTAACCGCGCTCTTAAAATTGCCGGAAACATACGCCACGCTTATGTTTGTGGGCCTTACCGCCGCCTCACTGCTCTTCTATTTGCCGGTGAACGTTTTGGCGAAAAAATTCGGAAAGAAAAAGATTGTCGTCGCGGCCTTTTGCTTTTTTGTCGCAGACTTTTTGTTCACCGGCTTGTGCGGCGAGCGTTTGGCGATTCCTTCAATGGCGCAAGCGGCGATAATCGTTTTGGCGGCGGCGTTCCCGATGGCCGCCTTCGGCATTTTGCCCCAAGCGATGGTGGCCGACATAGCGCAGGCCGAAGCCGCCGCCACAGGCCAAAATAGGTCAGGCATGTTCTTCGCCGCGCGAACCTTTGCCTTTAAGCTGGGCCAGAGCGCGGCGATGCTGGCCTTTGCAAGCCTCGCCACAATCTCACGCGCGTCCGGCGGCGGCTATAGAATCGTCGCGGTCTCGGCCTCGGTTTGCTGCGCTCTAGGAGCCGCGCTATTGCTCTTCTACAACGAGCGCCGAGTTGTGTCTGCCCTAGCCGCTGACGAGTGAACTAAAAACGCGCGAAGGCGCGGGGCGGCTGACGAAAATACTCATTTTGCGCCTGCCGCATTGCGGCAGCGTTAAATAGTTTCAAGCGCAAAATGTGTGTAGCGACGATATCTAGCGGTTTCGTCAGACGCAGCCGCAACTGGGAGCGTTTTTAGTTCACTCGTCTGAATCGCTTGAGTTAAGAACAAAGTCGCCGTACTTGTCGGCGATCTTGGTCTTGATGCTGTCCATCGGCCGCCAAACGACCGACAAAGAAAAGTACGGCGAAAAGTCGTAGTATTTTTTCGCGCCGCTTGTGACAAGGCGCGGAGAGACCTTGAACTTCATGTTAAAGTCCCAGTCGTGCAATTCGTGGGTCATCTGGATGATCAAAGACTTAAGCTTAAAGCCGCTGGACTTTCTTAAATTTTCGTCGTCAAACCTAAAGCCGTTAATCAAATCGACAATCGGATTTGTCTCGCCGGGAATGCGGCCATGGTGTCCGGCAGCGTCCTGGAAGTAGCGGTAGATGACGTCGTTTCTCGACTCCGCGGCGAATTTTATGTAGAAGAGCTTGTTCAGCCTAAATGTAATTGAAGGCGTAAAAATAAAGTACGATTGGGTCGGACGCACAAAGTCGTACGAGATGCTGGTCGAAAGACCCGGAGTCACTTCGATTCTGTTCTTCCATTTTTTAAATGTCTTGTTGGAAGAAGTGTAGGCCACAGACAAGGCGTAGGGAATGAATTCTTTTTCGGTCTTGGCCACCCAGCCGTTTCCGTAAGAGGCTATCGTTCCGTCAGCGTTATACTTGTCGCCGTCAAAGTCGTAAGGAGTCGTGTACCTCATAGTGTACGAGGCTTGCAAGCCGCCGCAAGACAAGGCAAGCTTCAAGGAATCGTGGCGTTTTTCTTCCATCTCATAATTGTACGACTCGGTGAACTTTAACTTTGAGTCAAACAAGGAAACGGACATAGATTGCCTAAAAGGCTCTTTTTTCCAAGTCGAATCTGTGGCGCTCACCTTTGAAACGCCTGTCTCAGCTGTCGCGGAAACGTAAGGGAATGTCAAATTCAACGTTCCGTAATACTTGTCCACTTGCGGAGGAAGCGTCGCGGTAAGCGTAAGGCTTTGCTTAAAGCGGCCGTCCATCTCGTTTGCGGCCAACGTGGCGCTCATGTTATGGCTTGTGATTGACTCTTTTTTTGTCCAGTCAACCGTAAGATAATCCCATTCAGGGTTGTCCGCGTCTCCGATAAATTCCGTGCGAAGCCAGTTGATGTTTGTGTTCCAAGAAATCGACGTGTCCTTAAAGTTCTTGTAGTAAACCAAGGGCCTTAATGTTACGGCGTTGGAACCGTAAAGCTTCATATAGGTTGCCTTGTAGTCAGTCAAAATCAAATTCTTTCTTGCGCTTTCGTCATAGCCGCCGTTGGTTCGGCCGCCGCTTGTAGTTTCCTTGGCCGCGATGTAAGGGTGGTCTTGGTAGTAGCGCTCATAAGTAAGATTGTTCGTAATCGAAAAAAAACTGTCGTAAAAACTAAGCTTTGAGTTAAGCGTTACAGGAGCCTTTACCTGATAGTAAGTGGCCTTGGGTTTTGAAAAATCAAAATCCTTTGACGTCGCAAGCGGCTCGGAAGCGTAAGTCACTTGCGAAGAAAAATCAGGGCTAAATGAGTAATCCAAGGAATAGGACAAAGGAGTCAGAGTGTTGGAGCCTGGAAGCGAAAAATTCAAGTCGGGCAAAGCGCTTTGGGCCAGGGAATTTTCCTCGCCGCCGCTTTCCTCTCCGGCGCTTTCTCCGCCGTCCTTTTTTTCATTTTCGCCCGAATCTCCAAAGTCTGGGCTGACAAGCTCAGCGGCCAATTTTTTGTCAGTCTTTTTTACGCGGTCTTTTGTTATCGACGTTGAAAAAAGCGTTCCCGAAATTTTCAGGCCGGTCTTAAGCGGCGCGACTGTCGAGGGATAAAAGAATTTTCTGCTTGGCGTGTATTTTTGAAATTCATCGGTGATTTCTTTAGCCGAGTAGCTGTTTGAATCGCGAGCGGCCTCGCTAAAGGAGATTGACGAATTAAAATTGCTTATCGAAAGCGAAGAAATAAAAGGCTTTACGGACTCTGGAAGCGGAATTGTGTAAGACGCGTTGCTTTCCCAGACAAAGGAATTTATTTCGGCGGCCTCTTGCTTTTGCAATTCGGTCTTGGTCGTGTTCTCCACATTGGGATTGTTCAAAAGATAGCTGAACCAATCCATCGTTTCGTTTCGGTCGCCAAAGTCATAGTTAAAGAATGGGTCGGAAAAAATTGGAAACGACAAAGAATAGCTAAAGGGAAAGGAACCGCTCACCTTTAAATTGGCTTTATATCTAAACGGAAGATGGAGGCTCATAAAGTCGGAGTCGTCCCTATAAGTCGTTCCGCTCTTTGCATAGGGATGCCAAAACTGGCTTGCGCTATCCTGAAAAACCGTGTTTGAAAAACCGAGGACTAAGCCGCCTTGTATCGCGGGAAAATTTCCCGAACCCTTGTACGCTCCGTCAAACCCGGTTGAGAAACCTATGTTGGTGTAATAGTCCAACATAATTTTCAAGTAGTTGGAAGTGTCTCCCCTGTACTCAGTGTCAAGGTTGTGCATAATCAAGCCTTCGCGCTTTTGGTCCATCAATTTTGAAGGCTTGATCAAGCTAAAGTAGTCGCCCAGAATGTCGTCCTCTTTTTTTTCGTTGGCTTGGCTTGTACTGCTTGTGTCCAGCGGCTTTCGGCCAAACAAGTAAGTCGTCGTCTGGAAATAATAGCCAGCGCGGTTTCTGTAGCCAAAGACCGGATTAAAGACAAGCTCGTCCTTTGGATAGTAAAAGGCCGGCAAATACATTACGGGAACGGGGCCGACGTAAACAAGCGCGTTCAAAAAAGCGAACTCGTTTCCGGGCAAAAGCCAAATGCGGCTGGCCTTGATCCGCCAGTGGGGGTTCTCGTCGTCGCAAAAAGTAAGCGAGCCGTCCTTGAATGTAATCGTTCCGCTGTCGTCGCGCGCGAACAAGTCCGAGGCGACCGATATTTTTGAGCCAGACGGCAAATTGATCGCGTTGCTTTGCGCCTTGACTACGCGCGAGTTGTCAAACACGCCTTCAAGCGTTTGCGTGTTGAACAAAAGGCTGTCGCTTGAAATCGTTTGCGAGCCGCCGTTGGCTTCCGTCTGTTCAAGCTTTACGGCGCCCTCGGCAAAAAGCATTTCGCGAGCGCGGTTGTAAGAAACCCTGTCGGCGCTGATTGTCGTTTTGGTTCCGTTTTTTTCTACAGAAATTTGAACGTTGCCTTCAAAAGTCAAAAGCTCGTCTCCGTTGTTGGGATCCTTGGAGTTTCCGCTTTTTAGCGCGTTCATAATAGTGATGACGGTTTTTTGCGGAACGGAATTCTCAGCCTCTTTTTTTTCGGCGTCCTTGTCCTTTTTTTTGCCGGCGCCAAAAGCGCCCTGTCCCAAGAACAAAAGGGCCGCAATGAGAAGAATCGATTTTTTGCAAAAACTTTTTTTTATCGCCACTTTTTTTTCGCGCCCTTTATTTTCGCGCGGCCCGCTCCAAAGTTTCTTTTATGTACTTTCCCGTCCAAGAATTCTTTCGCTTGGCGACCTCTTCCGGCGTTCCAGTCGCGACAACCGTTCCGCCGCCGCTTCCGCCTTCCGGCCCCAAGTCGATTATCCAGTCGGCTTGGCAAATCACGTCAAGGTTGTGCTCGATCATCACGACGCTGTTTCCAGCGTCGACCAAGCGCTGAATCACGCCCATCAATTGCTTTACGTCGGCAAAGTGAAGGCCCGTCGTCGGCTCGTCCAAGATGTACAAAGTCTTTCCAGTGCTCACCTTGCTAAGCTCGTTGGCAAGCTTTACGCGCTGGGCCTCGCCTCCGCTCAAAGTAAGCGCGGACTGGCCCAACTCGATGTAGCCCAAGCCGACTGACTTAAGCGTTTCCAACTTTCTTGAAATGTGCGGAATCGAAACAAAAAAGTCGCAGGCTTCGTCAACCGTCATGTTGAGCACGTCGTTTATGCTTTTTCCTTTGTAAAGAACGTCAAGAGTTTCTTTGTTGAATCTTTTTCCCCGGCAAACGTCGCACTGAATGTAAACGTCGGGCAAAAAGTTCATTTCGATTTGAATCGTTCCCGCGCCCTGGCAGTTTTCGCAGCGGCCGCCCTTTACGTTAAAGCTAAAGCGGCCCGGCAAAAATCCTTGCGCCTTGCTTTCAGGCAAAGAAGCGAACAAGTCGCGGATGCCGTTAAAGACTCCGATATAGGTCGCCGGGTTGGAGCGCGGTGTCCGGCCAATCGGGCTTTGGTCGATGTTGATGACTTTGTCGATGGCGGCCAGGCCTTCAATCTTGTCGTAGGCGCCGACCGGATACTTGGTCCGCATCGTCTTGTTTGAGGCGGCCGGAAAAATTATGTCGCTCAAAAGCGTTGACTTTCCGCTTCCAGAAACTCCGGTGATGCAAGTGAAAGTTCCAAGCGGAATCTGAACGTCGATGTTCTTTAAGTTGTGCTCGCGCGCTCCAGTCAGTTTAATGAAGCTTCCGTTTCCGGCGCGGCGATTTTTTGGAACGTCCATTCTCAAAGTTCCGGCAAGATACTGGCCCGTCAAGCTTTGCTTTACCTTGGCAACTTCTTCCGGCGTTCCCGCGGCGACAACATTTCCGCCGTTTACGCCCGCGCCGGGGCCCATGTCAACCAAGTAGTCGGCGGTGCGCAAGGTCTGCTCGTCGTGCTCGACAACAATCACTGTGTTTCCCAAGTCGCGCAGGCGCGTCAAAGTGTCGATCAAGCGCTGGTTGTCGCGCTGGTGCAAGCCGATGCTCGGCTCGTCAAGAATGTACATCACGCCGGTAAGGGCGCTTCCTATTTGAGTTGCAAGACGAATGCGCTGCGCCTCGCCTCCGCTCAAAGTGCCCGCGCTTCTGTCAAGCGTAAGATATTCCAAGCCGACGTTTTTTAGAAAGTCCAGGCGCGCGCGGATTTCCTTTATCACTTGCGCGGCGATTTGCAGTTCAGTCTGCGTGAACTTTATCTTTTCAAAAAAATCTATCGTTTCCAAAACGCTAAGCGAAGTCAATTCGATTATGTTCTTTCCGCCAACGGTTACGCCTAGCGCTTCGGGCCTAAGGCGCGCGCCTCGGCAGGACGAGCATTCGCTGACCGACATAAACTTTTCTTCCATTCGCGCGCGCTGGGACTCGCCCCAAGCCTCCGCGTGCCGGCGGGCCATGTCGGCCATCACGCCCAGCCAAGGCCGCTTGTATTCGGAATAGCCCTCGCCGCTTTGCTTTTGGTAAACCCAGCGCAAGACTTTTTTTTCGTCGCCGTTCATCAAGTAGTCAAACTGCTTTGCGGAAAGCTTTTCAAGCGGCGTGTCCAAAGAAAAACCTCCGGCCTTGGCGACAGCGCCGAACATCGCTCGGTTCCATTCGCTGTCGGGATTGTAAAAGGCAAGGCCGCCTTCGTTAAAGGACTTGGATTTGTCGGGAATGATTTTGTTCAAATCCCATTCCATCTTTTGTCCGATGCCTGTGCACTCGGGGCAGGCGCCAAAGGGATTGTTAAAGGAAAAAAGCCTGGGCTGCAATTCCGGAATCGAGATGCCGCAGTCAGGACAAGCGTTCTTTTGGCTAAAGAAAACTTCCTGCTCCGTAAAGTCGTTCTCTCCTTTAGGAACGCGGCGCAAAACGATTACGATTCCGTTGGCGGCCTCCAGCGCGGTTTCCAAAGAACCGGCCAAGCGCTTGCGGACGTCTTTCTTTAGGACAATGCGGTCGACGACCATTTCTATCGTGTGCTTTTTTTGCTTGTCCAGCTTTACCGTTTCGTCAAGGTCAGTCATGATTCCGTCGACGCGGGCGCGGGCAAAGCCAGCCTTTTTTGCGTCTTCAAAAACCTTGGCGTGCTCGCCTTTTTTTCCGCGAATTACAGGAGCCAGAATTGTAAGGCGCTCGCCTTCTCCCCAAGCCAAAATCGTGTCGATGATTTGGTCAACGCTTTGCTCGTTGATTTCGCGGCCGCAGTTTGGGCAGTGCGCTTTTCCTATTCGCGCGTAAAGCAAGCGGTAGTAGTCGTATATTTCAGTCACCGTTCCCACGGTGGAACGGGGGTTGTTGTGCGTCGTTTTTTGTTCAATGGAAATGGCGGGGCTAAGGCCTTCGATCAAGTCAACGTCGGGCTTGTCCATCGTTCCCATAAACTGGCGGGCGTAGCTGGAAAGGCTTTCCATGTAGCGCCGTTGGCCTTCCGCAAAAAGCGTGTCAAAGGCAAGCGACGACTTTCCGCTGCCGGACAAGCCGCTGATTACAACCAATTTGTTGCGCGGCAAATCAACGCTGACGTTCTTTAAATTATGCTCTCGCGCTCCCTTTACAGAAATGACATCCGCGCCCAACGCGCTCTTTTTTTTGCTTGTTGCCATAATTTTACTATATTAACATTTTTAAACTCTTTCCGCAAGCGAAGCGTGGCGACTTATGCGGCAAAAAATAATTATGGTTTTGCATGCAGTCATATTGCCGCTAATTTTGCTAGCGCTTGCTTAATATGATGGAATCATAGAATTTCCTTGACAAATTGCTAGAACCATGGTAGCCTATAGATAAAGAGCGGAGCGCCACAGTGGCGGCCGCCTCTTGGGCTTATTATAAAAAGCCTGCCGAGGTTAGACGCTGGGCAGGCTTTTCCTTTTCGCTACTACTTCTTTCGGTTGAAGAGAGCGATCGCGTTTACAATCAAAGTCAAGAACGCAATGACGAGCATTGCAAATTCGTACTTACTCATGTTCTGCGAGTCCTCCCGATATTTTTAGTACCAAGAGGCGGCCTGCCAACACTGTGGCGCTCCACCATATATCATATAAATGTTTTTCAATATTTTGGCTTTTTTTTTTGATAAAATCTTAAAATTTTCCTTAAAAAATTAGGACCAGCCCGTTTAAGTACCATATTCTAGTTAAGTGTACCTTTGTTTTGCTATTTTTTTAACGAATTTTCAAAAATTTTGCGCGAAAGTTTTAAATAACTTGTTATATTTGACGCAAAATTCACTAAATTTGCCCTTTTTTTAAAAACGAGTCTCTAAAAAAAAGGGAGGTTTTTTCATTATGAAAAAATTGATTGGCGCTTTGGCGCTTGCTGCTAT